>FRDC01003933.1_pt1 | contig 119673 bp, 93 predicted proteins | sample 1106171 | NCBI WGS metagenome assembly FRDC01 (sample SAMEA3930566, study PRJEB13176) | freshwater metagenome | biome: Drinking water system; feature: drinking water; material: water | place: Singapore | collected 2014-12-20 | reverse complement strand
CTGAGGCGAAGGATATATTAGAAAAATTTCCGCCGGCAGGTACCTGCACAAGTGTATCGGGTGTAGGACAGGTTAAACCGGGTTGGGTTTTTGCGATTGTAATCGCACAAAAAAATAAGACAATGAAGTTAGTTAGTTTTTTCATTTTGGTTTGGTTTTGGATGCAATAAATATACTAAAAAAACACATTATATATACTTTTGAGAAATATTTAAATCATTTAAGTATATGTTATAAAATATTGAGCCACAATATCTTTATTGCCTACTCCAAGTATGAAAACCGTAGGCGATCGAATAAGATATTATCGAAATTTAAAGGGATGGAGCCAAGAAGATATGGCTGATAAATTGAATTTATCGCTGCCCGCTTATTCGAAAATTGAAAGGGACATTACTGATATTAACATTTCCCGATTAAAACAAATCGCAAAAGTATTTGGTATTGCAATTGTCGATTTAGTGGAAAACAATAATTCTGCTACCGTTTCTGCTTTTGAAAAATCAATTGCCGAAAAAGAAAAATTAATTATTCAGCTCCAACAAAAAATAATTGAGCTTCTAGAAAAAAAATAATTGGTTTTTCGAATTCTCACTACTCACATCTTCAATAAACGCTTAAAATCAAATTTCCAAAAAATTTTTCTCGTGCCAATCCTTTTTCTACTACCTTTGTTTAAAATGTTCCAAAATCATACATGCCGAATTCGTGTCTTTTTTCCTACGGGAAATCTGCGTATGTACTTTATTAATGCCTAAGCATTAACCAAAGGGTAGGCCTAACCTCAACAGGCCAAAATTTCAAAAAATTTCTTTCAAAAAATTAAAATGGAACAGTTGACCGCATTCATATTAAACGAACTTCAAAACCTGGTGGTAGTGGCTTCCCCCTCTGGGAAACTTACCTACGTGAATAAATATACGTTCGATTTATTAGGATTAAATTCTCCGCAAGGCAATTTATTCGCTTATCGAAATAATCTGGTTAACGCCAAACAAATTACCGGTGAAATTTCGCAGGCGTTAAATGTTTCGGATCAAAACAGGTACGAAAAACCATTGCTCACTGGAGCAGGTAGTATGCGTTGGATTTCGTGGAACGTTAGTCGCGATGAGGCCGGGAATCTCATTGGCATTGGATACGACATTACTGAAAAGAAAAAAGCCGAAATTGACTTGCGCGAAAAAACATTACAACTCGTCGAAAAACAAAACGAGGTGATCTCCTCCATCCAATACGCACAAAGAATACAGGAAGCGCTTTTACCAGAGGTGAAACGCCTCGAAAAATATTTTTCGGGAGCAATGGTGTATTATAAACCGCGTGACTATGTAAGCGGCGATTTTTATTGGCTGGCCAAAAGTGGCAATTTTATTTTTATCGCGGTGGCCGATTGTACCGGCCACGGTGTGCCCGGTGCTATGATGGCGGTAATGGGAAATTCGTTTCTCAATAATGCAGTAAAAAAACATGGCGTTACCAATTGCCATGATATATTAATGGAAGTGGATCGTGAGTTGCACATGAGTTTAAATCATAAAGGCTATGGTGCTCGTGATGGAATGGATTTATCTCTTCTACGAATTGATACCGAAACATTGCAAGCGCAGTATTGTGGTGCTATGCGAAATGCTTTGCTTTTTTCGAAAGGAAGTCTTACCGAATTAAAAGGATCGAAATATCCACTTGGGTTTTACGATAACGTTGAAAAAGAATTTACAAATACCGACTTTGTATTGGAAAAAGGCGACAGAATTTATTTGTTTACCGACGGGTATGTTGATCAATTTGGCGGCGTACAAAATGAAAATGACCGCGAAAAAAAATTCAGAAAAAATAATTTCATTGAATTGCTACAATCGCTTACCGATATGCCAATGGGTGAGCAGGAAAATTATTTGGATTATGTTTTTGAAAACTGGAAACAACACTTACCGCAAACAGATGATGTGACGGTGTTGGGAGTAGAAATATAAATGAATTGTCGAATGTTGAAATTTTAAATAATGAAATGTTTTTATTCTGGTGCACTCCCTTCGTTTCAAAATTTTAAATCATTTTGAAGTGAGGGGGTTTCTTATTTAATCTCCGACTCGTTTAACTTCGCTTGAAATTTATTGCATTTTTCCAACATTTTTTTATTATTATTTTGTTGTGCATAATTAATGATTTGAAGCAAAGCCGAACTTATAGAAGATTTTTCTGATTTATCTTTACGTAATGCTTTATCCATTTGCTCAAGTGCTAAAAAGTACATTTCCTCTGCTTTATCTTTTAGCGACCCTTTCATCCTTTCAAAAAGAGAGGCGAATCCAACTGTAAAGTTGTAACGCTCGGTTTTTTCTAACGGAAAATATTGCTCCATTTTTTTAAACAATTTTGTCGCCTTGTCTTCATTCGTTAACACTAAAGATGAAAACACGTCGTAAAATCTATAAATATAATTTGCATAAATGAATTCACACTCAAAATCGTTTTTATCCCATTGCTTATACTCGTTTTTATTCACGAGCCAATCGTACTGATCATCGGGGCGAAGTTGAATGGAAGAATAACTCTTCGGATCTTTTTCTTTATAAGGCACAAGTTCAACAGCAAGCCCTGTTTTTAAAAAATTGTCCGTGATTTTTTGTTCCCACCCCATACCCGATTCACTGGTAAAAAAAACAGGTCGAACGTTTATGTTTGAGGCAATAATATCCAACTCGGCTAATTCGTTTTTATACATGTAATGATTTTTTCTAAATTCAATTGCTGAATTTTCAAAATTGGCATATTCCGGATAATTTTTACTTGTTACATTTAACTTGAAAGCGACAACCGGAATTTGAGCAACCTTATTGTCATAACTCATGCCTTTCATAAGAGGTAAAGCATCCACTTTGCCTCCATTGTCGCTTAGCCATTCACGTACATCCGTTTGCTCTTTTTGCCCATCTTCGGGAGATGAAGAAAAGTAAATAATATCCGTCATCTTACTTTCATAATCTTTTTTTGTAAGTAAATGATTTAGGCCAAAGGTTTCGAATGTTTCTTTAATATAAAAAGGCAGGGATAACAAACTTAAATCAATAACGGCAACATCTGTTCGGTAATTTTCTTTTGCTTGAATGTACCAAAGAGGAAAGGTATCGTTGTCGCCATTTGTAAATAAAATTGCCTTCTTCTTGCAGGCTGACAACATGTTTTTCGCGTAACAAGTCATGAATGGTCCATAGTTAATACGGTTAAAAATATCATTGGCTTTATCCTTTTGCCCCCAATCTTTTAGCGTTTTCCATCCATAAACCAGTTGATCGTTTAATTTCACATCAATTCTTCCAACAAAAGTTTGATAGGACGGATTGTGCTCCAATATTTTTTTGTTGTTTTCGTATTCCTTAATAATGTATTCATAAAATTTATCGGGATCGGGCTTTGCTTGATCATCCTTGTTCAGCGTGTATTCGCGACCCGTTACTTTACCTGCTTTACTGCCATACGCACGCGATAAGCTTTCGTAAAGCGTATCGGTTAAATCACTTGCCCCTTCCAGTTCATTGATAATATCATCTTCAAATCCTTTATAACCATAATAAATGTTTCGATTAAAAAAATAAGAATTTCTCGCTTTTTGCATCATAGGTTCAGATTCCCCTCCCCCGTTTAAATTATTTGATTTATTGAATTTATTTTCAAGCGGCAAAAACTTTTTCGTTTCGAGTGACCAAAATAAATTTGGCTTTTTTTCCACTTCAGTTTCGTTCTCGTAGGCTAACTCAATTACTTCATAACCTCTTTTTGTCTTAGCAAAACGATAATAAGTTATTATCCCGTCTTTAGACTCATACGGTAAATAATATTTTTCGTAAAATGTATCTACTATTGTTTCGAAACGGGGATATGCGGCATAGCGCTTATTATCGGCCTTTCCACCACCGCAAGAAATTAAAAGCAGGCATAAATAATAAATCGTTCTTTTCATATTGATGTTCTATGGTTTTTTCACCACTAAGACATTAAGGGCACTTAGTTTCACTAAGGTCAAGAATAACAATTCTTAGTGTTTGTTAGTGAATTTATATTTTTGCTTCTCAATTAATTTACTTAGTGTTTCTTAATGAACTTAGTGGCGAATACTTATATTTTTATCCCAATCACGCATACATCGTCAACTTGCTCGTGATCTTTTTTCCAATCGGTAAAAAGTTTGGCATAATATTCCTTTTGCAAGGCTTTACCGTTTTCGAAGCCTTTGCGAATAGCGTTTTCGAAATTGGAATACATAAATTTACGACCAACTTCACCACCGTTTTGATCAACAAACCCATCGGTAAATAAAAACAATACGCCATTTTTACCTAAATCAACTTTTTCTTGTGTAAATTTTTCGTCGCTCTCGTAATAACCTACCGGCATACGATTCCCGCTAAGACGCTTTAATTCATTATTTACATAAATGTACATGCTTCGGTTGGCAAGTGCGTAAGTCATTGTACCGTTAGTTGGGTACAAACGACAAACGGTTACGTCCATTCCGTCACGACTGTTCCCTTCCAATCCGTCTTGTTTTAAGGCCACAATAATTCGTGCACGCAGCATGTCTAAAATTTCGCCGGGTTCATAAACGGCTCGCTCATTCACAATTTCGTTCAATAAATTTATCCCCAAAACACTCATGAATCCGCCCGGCACTCCATGTCCTGTACAATCACCCAAAGCAACGACAATACTGCCATCACTCAATTTATTAATCCAATAAAAATCGCCGCTCACAATATCTTTCGGTTGAAACAACACGAATGATTCTTTAAAGTGATTGCTAAAATCTTTTTCAGAAACCAACATCGCTTCCTGAATTCTTTTGGCGTAATTAATGCTATCGGTAATTTCTTTATTTTTTACTTCAACCAATTTTTTTTGGGCAGCAATAATTCCTTGTTGACGTAAACTTTGACGATAGCGTTTAAAAATAAAATACAAAAATATTCCGGTTAAAATTAAACCTGCAATGGATGCGTATAAAACAATACTTTGTTGTTTGCGCGCCAATTCATTTTTTTCACGCTCGGCATTATTCGCTAAATTAATTTTTTCAAGTTCCAGTTTTTGTTCAGCTTCTTTTTGTTCAATCAAAAATTTTGTTTTTAATTGATTTAATTCTTCAACGCGAGTAGTATTTAAAATACTGTCGCGAAACATGTCGCGCTTTTCGTAAGCCCGCAAAGCTTCATTTACCTTTCCTAATTTTTTGTAGCATTGATACATTCCATCGTAACACGATTCCTGTTGATCAAGAGAACCCGCTTCTTCGGCTAAACTTAATGCGCGCTCATACAAATCCAGCGCTTTTTCCACACTTCCTCTATTCAATTCAACATTCGCAATACTAATGTATGAACTCGCAATATCATTGGTGTATCCCATCGAGTCGCGTACGTGTAAACTTTCATTAAAATATTGAAGCGCCATTTCGGGCTTGTTTAAATCAACATATATGTCACCAATGTTTTTTAGCGAGTTTGCATAACCTCGCGGATTATTAATTTCCTTATCAATGACCATGCTTTTTTTATAATATTTTAAAGCCGATTCGCGCTGGCCAAGTTTTTTATAAATATTTCCCATGTTTCCAAGATTAGAAGAAACACCATTTTTAATGTCGAGTTTTCGGCAAATATCTAAGCTTCTTTCCTGATAACTCAGTGCTGTTTTGTACTCTTTCAATTCATAATAAATATTAGCGAGATTATTTAATATATTTGCTTTTCGAAACATGTCATTCACTTTTTCACATTGCTCCAATGCTTTTTGTTGGTACTTGAGCGCTTCGGGATAATTGTTAAGTTGGCTGTATGCCATTCCGGTTAAACGATATCCGTCAACCAATCCCCAAGTGAAATCGCGCGCATCGGCATATTTGATGGCTTTTTTTGCATAATACAACGCAGTATCGTTATACACGCCGTAATACTCCCAAAACAATTCCTGATAAGTAGTAATAACTGCAGTATCATTTTCTGTTTTTGCAATAGCGTGTTTTAAACTGTCAATTAGTTTGTAGTTTTGTGCAAATGTGTTATTGGTTATAGTACAAACAATAACCCCCGAAAAAAATATTTTCGACAATGAAAAACGCATGGTATAATGATTTTTAAAAGTACGCATTAAACCGCCACTGACCAAAAAAATGGATTTTGAACTTGAAAATAACTGGCAAAAGGTAAACGCATATTTCAAAAACGAATTGGGCGAAAATCCCGATATACAGGGAATGATTTTTTTAATAGGGGTTCGCCAATTAGGAAAAGGTTATTTGAAATTTAAAAAAGATGAAAAAGTAAATCTTATGCATATTGCCATTTGTCGTTTACTGGAGCCTTATGGATATTATCGTTTTGATGGTAACGATAAGGACGATTGGCCACATTATACCTTGGTAAAAGAATTACCAATACTTAATGAAGCAGAGCAACAAGAACTAATGAAACGAGCAATAGTAGATTATTTTTTAAGCGAAGAAATCAGTTAATGGTAACTGTGGTTTCGTTGGTTTTTTCTTCTTCAACTTTAATAATGGTTTTACCGCTTAAAGTATCATAAGACCCATAAACATCAAGAACCGCAAAACCTGCTTGACCGCGTTTGTACAATTCGTTAAAATTAAAGGTTGCTTTTCCGTCACTTCCGGTTGTTTCCGTAACGTCTATTCTTCCGCCGGGATTACCATACGAGTCGACACCAATAACTTTAACCGTTGCGCCTGAAACCGGATTGTTTGAAGCGTCAACAACAGTAACGATTCCAATGGTATCGGCAGGTTTTTTACACGAGTTAAAGGTGAATGCGCCAAGGGTTAATACGGCTGTAAGAATGATTGGTAAAGTTTTTGCTCTCATATCCATTGTGTTTAAAAGGGGTATAAAGTTATAAAAGTGTAACAAATAAACCCCTGTATTAGTTACTTTTTAAACGTTAATTTTGTGTCATGGTTGCTTTTAAACGCCTTAAAATAACGCTAATTGCCCTGATTTTATTGGGTTTGGGGCGAAATAATGCCTTTTCGCAGGTAGTTGAATTCGTTACTGAAGCAGGCCGAATAAAGGTGAAATTGTACAAAGATACCCCCGGACACACTGCTAATTTCATCAAAAACGTAAAGGATGGAACCTATAACGGGGTTCTTTTTCATAGGGTAATTAACGATTTTATGATTCAAGGAGGCGATCCCGAATCGGTAAAAGCCAAACCTGGCGAAGTGGTAGGTTATGACAAAAGTAAGTTTGAACAACCGGCCGAAATTTTACCGAATCATTTTCATAAACGTGGTGCGTTAGCTGCGGCCAGACAACCCGATGCAACAAACCCGGAAAAAAAATCATCACAATATCAATTTTACATCGTAGTTGGGCGCGATTATACACGATCAATGCTAAAGACACTGGAAAAAAATCAAAACCGGCAAAAGCGATTTAAAGTAGCAGATAGTTTATTGTTGAACGAAAATAATTTGGTTACAAAAAATCAGTTGGACAGTTTAATGAAAGCGAAAGATTATAAAACAGCCGATAAAATTTTAGATCAAATGGAGACGAAATGTGATTCGATTATTGGCAAAAATAAGTTGACGCATTTTAGCGAAGAACAAATTGCCGAATACGTGAATAGCGGCGGCGTGCCGAATTTAGATGGAAAATACACTGTTTTTGGAGAAGTAATTGAAGGGTTAGATATTGTTTTTCTAATAGCACAATATCCCGTTGATGCCAATAGCAGACCGTTAACCGACGTGCATGTTTTGAAGGCAACTGTGATTGAGGAATGAGGTAATTTCTAATTCCGAGTTTCTTGTAAGATCATTTTCATTACAAGATTGCTCCTTTTTTAAATATTCAAATGCCTTCAATCGGTTAATTTCCCTGTTCATAACTTGTTGAATATTTTTATTTTTACATCTTATTTTTTTTTTTGCATATTCGTTTTGCGGTGTCATACAATTGTTGTATATTCACCTCATGAAAAACCTTAATTACTTACTTGTTTTTATTTTGATTCAACAGAGCTTAAATTATAGCTATTGTAGGGCGCAAAATTTGGTGCCTAATCCAAGTTTTGAAGACACGATTAGTTGTCCCAATCTAAGTGGGCAAATTAGTAATGCTGTTGGATGGTATAGCTTGTGTGGTAGTCCTGATTTATTTTATTCATGTTATTACGGAGTTTATGGTGTTGGTGAGCCTTATAACTTCGGGGGATTTCAACATCCCGCTAGCGGAAATGGATATTCTGGAGTTGTGACTTATTCAAACGCAGCGCCAGACACAAGAGAATTCGCGAGTTGTGATTTATTATCTCCATTAGTTCCTGGAACGAAATACTATGTTTCATTTAAGACCTCTCTAGCACTAACTAGTTATTCACAGGCAAATTTTGCGACTAATAATTTGGGAATTAGATTTATTGTTTCATCAAATATTTGCAATGACTTAATTAATAATAATCCGCAAATTTTTACCAGCTCAATTATTACAGACACTCTTAACTGGACAAGAATTACGGGATCATTTATTGCAGATTCTGCGTATGCAACTATTGTAATTGGTAATTTTTTTAATGACTCTCTTACTGATACTTTAAAGTTTTTCAATGACTTTCTTGATATTGCATATTATTTCATAGACGATGTATGTATAAGTACTGATTCTATCTTTACTTTAAATTATAATTTTACTTCAATCAATAATAATTTTATTGACGATAACATTTCTTTTTTTCCAAATCCCTTTTCAGACAAATTAAGAATAAATGGATTTGGTAACGAAATTGTGACCATAAATTTATTTAATGCGCTTGGAGAGATATTATATACTACACTTTTAACTAATAATGTTGTAGAAATTAACCTCTCGGACTTTCAAGGCGAATTTTTAATACTAAATATAAATTCTGAAAATAAAATAGCTAATTATAAACTTTTAAAATTAAAGTTATGAAATCATTCGCACTACTTACATCACTATTGATAGCACTTAATTGCATATCGCAATCTGATGTTGCAGGACCGTTTTTAGGACATCAACGAATTGCTGGTCGTTATGTTGGTTGGTCTCCAACACCGTTAGGAAGCGTTTCTGGCTCACTAGATATAAGAAATGATTTTCCGGCTCAGCCAATTAATTTTTTTAGTGGTGGTTCACCTTTAATACGTATGACAATTTTAGGAAATGGCCGTTCATGTTTTAACACAACAATTCCTTTACTCTTAGGGTCCGCTCTTGATGCACAAGTAACAATAAACTCAGGTAATGCAAATGGTGTGTTTGCTACAACTAGTAATGGTTTAAATCCTCGCATTTATTTTGAATCACGAAATTCAGCTCCCGGTAACGATCATGCAATCTGTCATTCGGTACCTTCAGGGTTTTTTCCTGTTATTAGTCAAGCTACTTCAGGCATCGTTTGGAATAATATCAATTTCGCAACTTTTCAGTCGAACTTTAATATTAATTCAAGAACAACAGCTTATGGCGGATTTAATGCACTAACCGTTGAGCAAAATTTTGGAAGAGTTGGAATAAATAATTCTTCTGCTCAAAATCGCATGGAAATTACGTCTAAAGTTAGTGATCCTTATTTTGCTTCGGTAAACGGCTCAAGTGGTTTACGTTTTACTAATATGACAACAGCAAACACACCCGTTCCATTGGCAGTAGGACAAGGTGTTTTATCAGTAGATGCTAACGGAGATGTTGTTTACGTTACAGGTGCAAATAATTTAGGAGGTCTTTGTGCTAATCCTGATAATCCTATTACCGGTGATTATAAAATTCCTTTGAACGATTTTAATTTTCATTTTAATGATAATGGTTCCACTGCTCCTCGTAATAATGTAGGTATAGGTACAAATTGTGGTTCATTAGTTGCGCGTTTGCAAGTTGAAAATCCTGTAATGCTTTATGGTATTCATGCTTCAACTACCACATCGGGTCCGCTTACCAACTATGGTATTTTTGGTTCTTCTTCGAATGCAATTATAACTTCGATTGGCGTACATGGCGAAGCAATAAACAGCGGTCCTGTTTTTAATATGGGGGTGCATGGTCATGCTACAAATGCAACACAAACAAATTATGGCGGATATTTTGAAGCGGATGGTTCCGCATCCAGTAATATTGGGGTACAAGCAATCGGTGCTGCAAGTTCGAGCTCTTCTACTGTATTTGGCATCAATGCAAATTCAACCGCAGCAGGTTTTGGAATTCCGTCGCAAGCTGGAAGGTTCGATGCAACTGGATCAACTTCCCAAAATGCAGGTGTAGTTGGCCGAGGAATTTTTGTAAGCGCGACTTCTAACAATTATGGTGGAGCTTTTCAAGCAGGAGGTGGTTTAAATAATTACGCAGTATATGGACAAGTTTCTACCGCAGGAGCTCCGGGTCCTGGATTTCCAACAGGACCAAACTATGCAGGATATTTTTTAGGTGATGTTTATATTAGTGGTACCTATGGCCCTTCAGATGTTAACATGAAAGAAAATATTTATTCTATCAATAATGCTGATTCTCTCTTAAATTTAATGCTTCCTAAATATTTTAGCTATAAACAAACCGGACAATGGGCTTGGTTGAATTTACAACACGGAAAACAAGCAGGATTAATTGCTCAAGACATTGAAACAATTCTTCCATCATTTGTTAAACTAAATCATTTTCCGGGCGAATATGATAGTTTAGGAAACGTAATTCAAGCACCGTTTGATTTTAAAACCATTGATTACGATAAATTCGTTCCTATTTTAATTAGTGGCTACAAAAATTTGAAGAGCGAAAATCTTAAACAAGATTCATTAATAAATGTTTTAATCAACCAAAATGCTGATATAATAAATTGTTTAAATAACGCCAATCTTTGTAATGAATCACGTACTCAACAAAATTCAACTACATCAAACCAAATTAACATTGAACTTACAGATGTAAAAAGCATTATTCTTGATCAAAACGTGCCTAATCCTTGGGCTGAACAAACTACTATTACTTTTTCATTAACCGAAGGTGTTCAAAAAGCACAAATGCTATTTTACAACAGTGAAGGTCGTTTAATTAATTCAACAGACCTTGTAGCGAAATCAGGTAAAGGGCAATTAAACGTTTTTGCCAACGATCTCACCAACGGCGTATATACCTATACGTTAGTTGTTGACGGGAAAATTATTGACACCAAAAGAATGGTGAAGAATAAGTAGTTGTCAGCTGTCAGTTTTAGTTGTCCGTACTAACAACTGAAACCATGAACTAAGAACTACCTAAAAACTCGATATCGCACTTGATTTCGGATATTTGACGCGGTAACTAAAAATAATTTTTTTCGATTCGCCGGGTGCAAGTTTTACTTTCCAACTTAAGTAGCCAGTTTTCTCGTCGTATTTTGCTCCGGCCAAATCCATTTTTTCAATAGAAATACTTTTGTTGTAAGCAATCGGCATTTGATCATCAACATCCAACTCTACTGCTGTTTGTTTATTGTTGCGAATAGCAATTTCAATGGTTCGATTTACTACACGATTCGATCCAGCAATTTGAGCACGGTCTTTTGAATGAATGCAACGTCGTGAAATTAAAACGTTGTTATCTGGACCGAAAGATAAATCCAAGGTGTCTTCCACTCCCTCGGTATTCAACATGATTTTTCCAACGTAATTGTCATTAAAATACATGGCCGCATCGCCACTCAACAAATTTAATTTTCCCCATTCAGGTAACGAGGTAAGCATATACGCTTTTTCCTCGTAACGCGGCGCCGAGTAATAGGATTTATTTCCTTTGGTTTCGTTTGAAATAACATCAACATCATAAAAACGATTATCGCCCTCTAAAGTATAGGGTTCATTAATTTTATATTCAAGCGTAGTAATGTTATTTTGTGCGGTTGCTAAGGGTTGAACATACGATTCTTTCAAACTTACTTTTTCGTCCGTTTCAAGCGTTTCATTTTTACTTATTGCAGAGGGGGCGTCGTCAAATCCGCCATAAGCAGACGACATTGCTCTTTTTTTTCCTCCACCCCCTTTATGTTTATACGGTTTTACAGCATAAACTGTCCATGGGGATAATGTCGGTAAACTTGAAGTAAGCGACGGGTTTCCGGTGGACAGGGTTAAATTAATTTTTTCCCATGTTTCGCCGGTGTATTGAAGCAGTTTTCCTTTTAACACAAAATTTACTTTATCGTCGCCGTCGTTTGTACGAATATCATAAAACGGCTTCCAATAAGCTTCGTTGGTGTAATAATTAAACGTAATGCTTTTTACCGAAGCATTATTTGCATTTAACATTACCCAAATTTCGGATGTGTATTTATTATTTACTTTTTCTAAATCATTTATTTGCATTCGCATTTTATTCAGGCGATCGGTCATTTCAGTTTCTTTTTTTGAAAGATCATTGTGTTTAATTGACAAATCCACTAGTTTTTCATAATACGTTTCGCTGTAGTCCATCAATTTTTCTACATTCATTGTTTCATCTTTACCCTTTACCTCAATATTGGTCATTAGCACCGAATATTCTTCATCTAAAATCGATTTATCGGCTCTTAATTTGCGTAAATCCCAATTTAGTTTTTCAATTTCTTTACTCAATTGAGAATATTCGGACAAATCTTGTGCGGCGCGAATATAATTGGCTTTCATTTCAACCGAAACAATTGTAAAATCGTTGCTTCCGTCAACAATAATACTATTTGCGTTAATGTTTTGGCGTAAACCGGTAAGTTTTACCAAATTTGCTCCTTTGTTTAAGTTCACTTTTGCTTGACGATAAACCTGTGCCCCCGAAAGAAACAAAGTAGCCTTTATGGTTTTTGAATCACTGCTAACAAGATTTTGTGCGTTTGAAAAACTAACGGTTAAAGCACTTATGATAATAATTATTTTTTTCATTTTCTATTCTCTCTATTTAAAAATTGAATAAATTATTTTCCTTAGGGAATTTTACGCTGTAAGAGATGGGGACTTCCGCTTTTGTTCCGCCCGCAATTTTTCTTCGCCAGGTAATAAATCCTGTGCTTGGATCAAGAATTCCATCGCCTTTATCAATATCAATACTCACCTCTTGTGTTGAGGTTAATGGAGCCTGATCAATAATTTCAAGAAGAATATCGACTTGTTTTTTGTTCATTATTCGAATGTTGAATCCTTTTCCGCGCTTTGTATAACTACCGCTATTGTTTGTAAATGTTTTTTCGGTCGCCACTTCATATTCTACACTAAAAGATTTGTCTTGTCCAAGCGAAATTTCAAGAGTATCTTGTACGGTTTGTGTATTTAAATAAACGGTTCCAACAAATGTTCCATTATTAAAAATATTCGCGTTTCCGGGATAATAATTTAAAGTATCCCATCCGGTAATTACGGCCATTAAAAAAACCGCCTTTTCAACTTTAGGAACGGTTTTGTATTTGAAATTAGCGGAAATCATGTCGCGTTCAATTTCAATTTTTTTATCTTTTCCGGTTGAAGCAATGGTGTATGGCGTTGCAATTTTATATTCGGTACCCGGCCCTGAGGTTTTTGGCACAAATGACCACGCAGAACTTGAATTACTCAATCCCGGAATAGTACCTAGTTGTTGCGATACATCATTTTTCTCATCAAATTTTCCTTGTTCGCGCTGTAACGAAAAAGCAATGTTGCTTGCAGAGTCTAAATTATTTATTTGTTGTTTGTATTGCTCGTACAAGGTATTTTGATTGTATTGATTACTGTAGTATCCCAATTCAAGTGTTTGCGGCTGCATATCGGGCGCATTAATGTTGAATTGCGGATCGAGTGTGGACAAAGTAATGTCAACATTTTTCCATTCAAATCCGGTTTTTTGCCACAATGTTGCATGTGAGGTTATTTCCAATTTTGGCGATGATTCATTGTTGCGTATATCGTAGTGCGGACTCCAACCCGCATCAGGAGTAAAGTATTCAATCGAAAAATTCGCTTTACCGGCTTGTTTTGTTCGAATAGTTACCATTAATTCGCTAAATGTTTTTGCTTTACCGTTAATGAGTTTTTGGTATTCGCCGGCAAATTTATTTTTACGCATTGTTAGTTGCTCAAGCTGCCGTTCGAGTATCATTGATTTGGTATTTATTTCATTCAACTTTTCTCTGTAAAAATCCAAAAGTTCGGTAACGTCTTCGGCGGTTAAGCCTTCTTTATCGCCTTTTACACTTTTATTCGAAAGAATCATGTTTCGGGTAGATTGATGACTTGCCAAAACACCTTTTTTAAGAAGAATTTGGTCGTTGTAGAAATTCATTGAATCCTTCGCTCCTCGAATTTCCATGTCATCATCTTCGTTAGAGGAAATAAAATTTAAACGATGATTTATAGAAACAATTTGAACAAATTCACTGCTTGCTAATCGAATGGTGGAAGGGTTTAATCGCTGTGGCAATTGAGTAAATAAAATTTGTTGTTCGCCTACATTCAGTTGTGCCGAAGCCATTCGTTTTTCTTTAACCCCCCTTAAATATAAGGTAACCGATTTGGCAGTTGATTCAACAGGTTTTGAGTTTTGAGCCAAACTAACGTATATCGAACATACGCTAAAAAGAAATAGTGCGATTTGTTTCATGGCTTAAAATTAAATAAAACAGCCGGAACTTGAGTTCCGGCTGCATTGAATAATGTAAAAATTTACTTTTTATTTTGATTTCTTGTCAACTTCAACTTTTACTTCAGGCGTTTCTTTAAGGTCTTTGCTATCAATTTCCATTGTAATTTCCTTAACAATTTTATCGCATTTATTGCATTTCATTTCGTTCATTGAGCACGAGCCCATTCCTTTCATTGAACACGACCCTTGTTCGCCTCCCATCATTGAGCATGAACCGCCGTTACCTTGGCAATTTCCCATCATTTCCATATTGCATTCTCCTCTGCCGCGGTGCATACCGCCATGCCTCATCATTGGACAATTTTGATCTTTGTTACAGCTTTCGCCTTTACCGGCACAACGCTTCATACAAACAAGACAGCCGGCTGTAATTCCAAATACAAATACTAGAATTCCAAATGCGGCAGCTACCGAAGAAACAATAACGTATAAGCGACCTAACTGTTCTTTTTTTGATTTTGCAAGCATAAATAATGCTGCTAATACTACCAGTATTGCCAATAACAATACAATGACTAATTTTCCCATAATGATTGATTTTTAGAGTTTGATTATGGTCAAATGTAGTTATTTTTTAATGTGAGGGCAATGAACACTAATTAAAAAATGTTACCTTTTGTTTTTTCAACATTGTGTTATTAATCGAATGCTCAAATTGCATGTACAAACCCGGCCTTAAGCTTTAATTTTAAAATATGCAAAAACCGATTGTACTCATAACAAATGATGATGGAATTACGGCAAATGGAATTCGTGCATTAGTTAGTGCTTTGAACGATTTTGCTAAAATAATTGTTGTGGCTCCCGATAAACCACAAAGCGGAATGGGTCATGCCATAACTGTAAATAATGTGCTGCGGCTGCATAAAAGCAATGAATTTTCGAATGTTGAGGCATATGCGTGCAGTGGAACCCCTGTTGATTGTGTAAAGCTTGCTATTTACGAAGTAATGCATAAAAAACCTGATATTATTTTTTCGGGTATTAATCATGGTTCAAATGCCAGCACCAATGTTTTATATTCGGGCACAATGTCGGCTGCGGTTGAAGGCGCACTAGAAGGAATTCCGGCGGTTGGATTTTCATTGTGTGATCATGATCACGACGCCGATTTTAGTGGCGCTAAAAAAATTGTACAAAATATTTTTCATACAATAACCGGTCATCCGTTACCGGAAAATACCTGTTTAAATGTAAATATTCCGAAAGGAAATTTAAACGAAATAAAAGGAACAAAAGTTTGTCGGCAAGCACGGGCATTTTGGGACGATAAGTTTGATAAACGTCAAGACCAATTCGGAAAAGACTATTATTGGTTAACCGGCGAATTTAGAAATTACGATGGGGGGAATGATACTGATATTTGGGCATTGGAAAACAATTATGTGTCTGTTGTTCCCATTCAATTTGATATGACTGCTTTTCACGCTATATCAGTACTTAACAATTGGAAATTTTAATATGGCATTTACAGAAAAATACGACAAACCCATTTACGGAATTGTTACCGGATTAATTCTTCCGCCAATCGGATTCTTTTTAAGTTATTTGGTGAAATTTTATCCGCGCCCTTTTGCATATTATTTTTGGGAATATTTTATGGTTAAGGGGTATGAACAAACACAAATTTTTACATTTAGCATGTTGCCTTCCTTGTTTTTATTTTATTTCATTTTATTTCGATGGAAAATGGAAGTTGCCGGCAAAACATTTGTTGGTGTTAGTTTAATTTACGTTATATTTTACATGTATAAAAGTTTTTTATAAACGATGCGCGTTTATATTATAGCAGGCGAAGCCAGTGGCGATTTACACGCTTCAAATTTGATAAAAGAAATGAATCAAATTCATTCAACTATTCAGTTTCGTGGATGGGGAGGAGATTTAATGCAAAAGCAAGGCGTAAATATAGTAAAGCATTACCGTGAATTGGCTTTTATGGGTTTTATTGAAGTAATAAAAAATTTGCGAACCATTTTAAAAAACATTTCTACTTGTGTAAAAGATATTGAATCTTTTAAACCCGATGCTGTTATTTTGGTTGATTATCCAGGATTCAATTTGCGTGTTGCCGAAAAAATTAAGACATTGGGTTGTAAAGTTTTTTATTACATCTCTCCACAAGTTTGGGCATGGAAACAAAACAGAGTACACAAGATTAAAAAATTAGTGGATCAAATGTTTGTTATACTCCCTTTCGAAAAAGATTTTTATAAGAAGTTTAATTACGACGTTTGTTTTGTCGGCCATCCGCTTATTGATGCGATTGACACATTTACTGCCGGTGAAAAATCAACTTTTTTAACTGAAAATAATTTAGGAGAAAAAAAAATTATTGCTGTTTTGCCCGGCAGTCGAAAACAGGAAATTTCTGTAAAATTACCGGTTATGCTATCGGTAATTCATCAATTTCCGCAGTACAATTTTGTAATTGCAGCCGCCCCTTCATTAGGTAGTGAATATTTCAAGCAATTTGCTATTCCAAAAAATGTACACATCGTATTTGGAAAAACCTATTCGTTATTGCAAAGTAGTTACGCAGCAATGGTTACTTCAGGAACAGCTACTTTAGAAACCGCATTGTTTAATGTGCCGCAGGTTGTTTGTTATAAAGGCAGCACTATATCTTATCATATAGCAAAACGACTTATAAAAGTAAAATACATTTCGCTGGTGAATCTTATTGCCGATAAACCCGTGGTTACCGAATTGATTCAACATGATTTTAATTATGAAAAATTAAAAATTGAATTGGAAAAAATTACAAATAATGAACCCGTTAGAACTATAATGTTAACCGAATATCGTGAAATTGAAAAAAAATTAGGCGGTAAAGGAGCTTCACATAAAACCGCTTCCGAAATTTTAAATTTATTGCTTTCAAAATGAACCATAAAAATAAATATTGCTGCTCTAAACAATTAATCCTGTTCTCTTTCTTGCTCTTGTTGTTTCAGTTTTCATTATACGCACAAACCATAACGGTTGGCTTGTTTTGCGCTAATCCAAAAAGTACAATTAGTTTTGTTCCCGAAAATTGCAGTTATCTGATTTTAGGAGATCGTTTATGCTTAGACACTTTACAAAAAGGTTCGCCCTATAGTATTACTGTGTATAACGACAGTTTGGTTCGTTTAAACGGATTAAACAAGAATTTTGGCAGCTATAAAGAAATTACCTTTACCGCAATTGATTCATTGGGCGAATTTCGGTTTAAATCATTGGTAAAGGGCGGCAAAGACAAATATTTTACCGGCGATTTTAAAATTAAACTTTATAAATCATCATTGTGCATATACAATTACATTGATATTGAAAAATACGTTGAAGCTGTTATTGAATCGGAAAGCGGATTAGGACATCCTTTAGAATATTACAAAGTACAAGCAGTAATTTCGCGAACTTATGCGCGCAGCAATGCATTTAAACACATCAAAGAAGAAGGCTATAATTTATGCGACGGTACACATTGCCAAGCCTACAAACACAAAGGCAAATCAAATGCTAATGTAATAAAAGCCGTAAAAGAAACCAATGGAATTGTAATGGTTGATGATAGTTTACGTTTAATTACTGCGGCCTTTCACAGCAATTGTGGCGGACAAACCGCCAATAGCGAACAAGTATGGAGTAAGGCGCTCCCTTATTTGCGAAGCGTAAACGATAATTATTGCACAACTCAATTAAACGCTTATTGGCAAAAACAAATTCCTCTCAATGAATGGCTCGCAATAATGAAAAACAATGGTATAAATGCACAAAACGAGGAAACAATTAAATGTATAACCAATTATTCATCATCTTACCGTCAATTTGCATTAACCTGCGCAGGAAAAAGCGTGGCGTTTAAAAATTTGCGTTCGCAATTAAAATTAAAATCAGCCTTTTTCAATATTAGCATGCTTAATGAAAACACAGTTGTTTTGCAAGGTCGAGGATTTGGGCATGGCGTTGGTTTATGTCAAGAAGGCGCAATGAAAATGGCAAAATCTGGAAAGTCATATAAAGAAATTCTTAACCATTATTTTACAGGCGTACATATTGTTAATTCAAACGAATTAAATAATTTTTCGGAAGAATAACAAGTCAATTTATAAGTGAATTATAAATTTCATTTTTGTATGAATTATTAATCTTTAATTTTAGTTTATGAATAAAACAATTTTATTGAACGAAACTAAATATTGTATGCATTTACCCTTGCGCATCGACTGGAGCGACATGGACATGTACCGCCACGTGAATAATGTCATGTTTGCAAAATACATTCAGGCGTCACGTATTAATTATTGGGAACAAATTGGACTCAATTCCTTTTTTAATCGGGAATCGTTAGGGCCAATGCTTGCTTCTACAACCATTCATTTTAAGCAACCCCTATATTATCCCGGAAATATTAATGTTTGGGCGCGTGTTGACGAAATTAAAAACACCAGTTTTTCAATTCGACATGTTGTTTTAAACGACAAAAAAAACATTTGTGCCGAAGCAGTAGATATTATTGTTATGTTCGATTTTAATAACAACATGAAAATTCGTGTGCCCAACTGGCTTAGAGAAAAAGTAAACCAAACCGAAGGCAGAGTGGTTTAATCCTCATCTCTCTTTTTATTAATAAAATTATTGTTATGAATCTCTTTAATGAAGAACAACGCTTTCGTAAACGGTGGATGATACTACTCTTAATTTGTATAGACGGAATATTGTATAGCGTCTTTTTTTATACCTATTTTCATCGTGAATCAACAAAGTCGCCAATATCTGCCGGTGTGTTAATTGGTTTTAGTTTTATTCCAATTTTAATAACAATGTTTGTACTAATGCTAAATTTAAAAACCACAATGAATAAAACCGGTGTTGAAGTAACGTTTTTTCCGTTCTTAAAAAAGACCTATAAATGGGTTGATGTTTCAAAGGCTTACATTCGGAAATATAAACCCATAAAAGAATATGGCGGTTGGGGAATTCGCTTTAGTTTTAAAAGCGGTCGCGCTTTTAACGTAAGCGGAAATATTGGTGTACAACTTGAATTTAAAAACGGAAAAAAACTTTTGATTGGAACTCAAAAGCCGGATGAAATAACTCAATTCCTTTTGCAATTAAAAAATAAAATTTCATGAATATAGATAAACGCGTTGACGCTTATATTAAAAAATCGGCGCCCTTCTCTCAACCAATTCTGCTAAAAATGCGTGAACTTGTTCACAAGGCTTGTCCGCATGTAACAGAAACCATTAAATGGGGTATGCCCAGCTTCGATTATGAAGGACCAATGTTTTCGTTTGCTGCATTTAAACACCATTGTGTAGGTGGGTTTTGGAAAGCACAATTGTTGAAGGATTTAAAAGGATATTTAGGAGAACGAAAAAACGAAGGTGGTAAGGCAATGGGACATCTTGGACGAATGAAAACTATAAATGATTTGCCGCCCGATAAAGTATTAATCGATTTTATTAAACAACACATGGTGCTTAATGAAAAAGGGATTAGATTGGAGAAAAAACCTAAAACAAAAGTAAATCCGATTGTGCCCGATTTTTTTATTAAAGCACTTAAAAAACACAAGCTTGCATGGTCGGCATTCGAAAAATCTTCGCCAAGTTGCAAAAAAGAATATATCATGTGGATTACCGAGGCAAAAACAGACGCAACTCGTGAAAAACGTATTAAAATAGCATGCGAATGGATAGCTGAAGGAAAGGGTCGCAATTGGAAATATGAGCGAAAAAAATGAAAAATTGTTAATTCCCTTATTTAACAATTCTTTTTTATTGGTACTTGATGTTTTTTTTATTCTTTTGACTTTTATAATGTTTCGCTTAATTAAATTTTTTCTGCTCTTTTCAATTTTTGCGATTTTTTTCGTGCAAAACAGTTATTGCGGAGTTGGATGCGCGAATACCTATAACCATTCTTCAGTCTTCACAAAATTTTCTAATAAATCAACCGAATCACTTTTTGCTCCTGCCTTTTTTTCAGAAGAAAAAAATGAAGAAGAGGATGAAAATTCAGTATTGGTTTTCGATTTTTTAAATTTTAACTTTGCCTTAATAAGATTTTTTAGTTTATCGTTTAATTCAATTGCAAAAAATAATTCCTGTTTTTATTGCAGTGATTTATTTATTTTAGAACATCGGCTTCAGATTTGAGTTTTTTATTTTTTTCGACTTAAACTCATTTATTCACTTACAAAAATTAATTATGAAAAAAATTTCATTGCCGTTGTTCATGCTTATTTGCTCAACAACTTTTTCACAAAAAAACGAGTTAAAATTTTCATTAAACGATGATGCTTCACGTTATGTAAAATTTACTTTTTTAAATCAAACTTGGCTGCGATACAACCAAAGCAATCCAGGCACAATGGCATTAGGCGAAAAAGCCAACCAAACTGTTGATATTGGTTTGCGGCGAACCCGAATGCAGTTATTTGGTCAAGTTACCGATCACATGTTTTTTTATACGCAGTTTGGAATGAATAATTTTAATTATTTATCGGGGAATGGAGGCAACAGAAAACTTCAGGCCTTTTTCCATGATGCGCTGGGAGAATACAATGTGTTTAAAGATAAAAACTATCTTAAATTTGGTGGCGGATTAACAATTTGCAACGGTCTTTCACGATTTACACAACCAAGTGTAAGCACAATTGCTACACTTGATGTTCCTGTATTTGCGCAATCAACAGTTGATCAAATTGATGAATTTGCGCGAAAACTAAGTGTTTTCGCGCGTGGTCAAATTTCTAAAATTGATTATCGATTCGCTGTTTCCGATCCTTTTCCAATTACATCTAACGGTATAAGTACTCCTGTACTTTCAAAAGATGCAACGTTTGCTACAATTGGTCATCATAAACAATACCAGGCTTTTTTAATTTATAATTTTTTCGATTCTGAAAATCATACAACACCTTACATGAATGGAACATATTTAGGAAAAAAGAAAATTTTAAATCTTGAAGCCGGTATGATTTACCAAAAAGATGCGACCTGGAATTTAAACAACGCTGCAACCGATACCGTTTATAATAATTTGTTACATTGGAGTGTTGCTGCCTTTGCCGATATGCCGTTAAATAAAGAAAAAGGAAATGCTGTAAATGCGTATCTTAGTTTTTTTTCGCTTAATTATGGAACCAATTATCTTCGCAACAACGGAATCATGAATCCGGCAAACGCATTATCAATTTCATCTTCGACGTATAGTGGTTTTGGAAATGCTTATCCGATGTTTGGAACAGGAAATGTGATTTACGGTCAATTTTGTTACCTCATGAAAAAAGATCTTTTAAAAACTCATGGTACATTAATGCCTTTTGTTTCGGCACAATTTGCTCAATTCAAAAAATTAAATGATCCTGTTTTGGTTGTTGACTGCGGTATAAATTGGTTAATCAATGGTCATAATGCCAAACTCAGTTTAGATTATCAAAATCGTCCTGTTTTTGTAAAAGACGCTTCAGGAAACATTAATCAAAACACCCGAAAATCGGCTATAATTTTGCAATACCAAGTTTTTATATAAAAAAACAGTCACGTATAATACGTGACTGTTCCTGTTTTCCCGTGTAAACGAGAATATGTGAGTGTGTGGCGCATTGTATAGACTAACTTTGGTAACGACAAGTTGCTTGAATAAAGCGCCAATTTTTACCGTTTCCTCAACTAATTAAACCGTTAATACCGAAGAGCAGTTTATTTAGGCACCGCAAAGCATTTAACTGAAATTACAAATGAATAATTATTATTCATTAACAGTAAAAATTCATTGTTTAATAGAACCCCTAATTTACAGTAGCTCGGTAATTGAGGATGATTCTAAACGTTGTTCCGTTAGTATCTGACTTCAAAACAAAAATCTTACCGTTATGATATTCTTCAACTATTCGTTTTACCAAAGTAAGCCCTAAACCCCAACCCCGCTTTTTTGTTGAATAACCCGGCTTAAAAATTGTTTTGAATTTACGCTGCGGAATTCCTTTACCGGTATCAGAAATATCAATTTGTATTTCATTAGAATAACGGTGTAGCATATACGTAATTTGTCCGCTGCCTTCCATCGCATCAATTGCGTTTTTACTTATGTTCTCAAATACCCACTCTAACAATGGGGCGTTGGCTTGTGCCTTTATGTTAAATGGAATTTTTTTACAGTCTAACTTTACTTTTTGAGAAATTCTTGGCCGCAAATAATCGGCAAATTTAATAATTAGCTCACTAATGTCAGTCTCTTCTAAAGCCGGCTCCGATCCTATTTTTGAAAAGCGATCGGTTATGGTGTTTAATCGCAAAATATCTTTATCAATTTCATTCGTAATAGAAACATCGGTTCCCGATCCTTTTAATAATTCATTCCAAGCCATTAAAGAAGACAAAGGTGTTCCCAATTGATGCGCAGTTTCTTTTGCCATTCCTGCCCAAACTTGATTTTGTTCCGCTGCTTTAAACGTATTAAAAATTAAATAGGTAATAAGAAGAAAAACACCTACGATTGTGGTTTGAATATAGGGAAACATTTTTAATTGCGCTAACACTTTTGAGTCTTCATAATAAATAACGCCTTTTTCTTTCGCGTTAATTCGAACATGAATGGTGTCGTTTAATTCAATCATGGCTTTCATCCTTGATTGAAGACCCAGTGTTTCAATCTCCTTAGGAGTTAAATTTGTAGCCAACACTTTTTTGCTGCTTATGTCTGTAAAAATAACCGGTACTAATGCAGTGTTATTTAATAATTCGTGATTAAATCTGGCGGTTACCGAATCCTTACTACGCTGCAATCGATCATACAATTTAGACTCTTTATAAAACACATAATTTATTATTTTTCCCTTAAATCCAATTGGTATTGGCGCATGTTTAATTGTCCACCGCGCGCGCATTTGTTGTATCGAATCATTAAAAATATCTTTCGCTTTTAAATTGTAAAACGCTTCGGGTTTATCGGGATTTTTTGATTTTACTGATTTAAGTATATCTTCATAAACAACATCAATGTTAATGGCCGAAACATAATTGCCTTTACTATCGGTTAATATTACAGGAACCGTAGTGTTTTCACGAATTACTTCTAAAGCAAATGTGTAGTCCGGTAAATCTTTTCCCAGCTCCTGCATGGCACGCGCCCATAATTTGACCTTCTTCTCCTCTTCTGACTTTACTTCATCAAAAAGTTGGTTGGTAATATACACTTGGTTAAATTGTATTCTAACAGCATCGCTCCAAATTTTAATTCGAAGTCGCTCATCAGATTTAATTTTTTGTGAAATATAATCGGTATAAAACAACGAGGCGCCGGCAATGGCTAATGCACAGAGAAAAAGAAAAATTTTATAGTTTTTTTTTCGAGAATAAAGATTCATTGCGGTTGTTACTGTTTGATTTCAAATTTAACGTCATTTGATGACTTTTCGTCTATGCCAAGCCTTTTCTTCAACTTTTTAATTCGCTCCTTGTCGTTTTTACGCTGTTCTTCCTGCTTTTGATCCGGAATTTTGTTTTCGTCCCACTCCATCATGAATTTTATGTTCTCTTTCTTTTGTTCCTCAATATGCACGGTTGTATCGCGCTTAAATAGCCCAAACTCTTCTTTTAAAATGCTTTTAACTGTCTTTTTTTCATTTTTCCATTGCTCACTTCGTTCTTCTTTTCTCTCCTCTTTGTCCCATTCAAAGTTCGGATTGTTTAATGACCCAAACATGTGAATAAAAATTTTTATTCCTGTTCCATCGTCTGCTATTTCTCCAAACTCAACATTATTGCGCTGTGATTTTAACTCGGTAAATCTAAAATTAAAATGATAATCTATTTTATTGTCAAAAGTGTGTGACCCCGAAAATTTTAGTTTAAGAGCAGATGAATTAATATCCATTTCCGGTATAATTAAATTCCCGCCATCAATACTTAATGTGTTTTTCAACAACTCAAATTTTAAATTTTTTACTTTGTCTTGAAAATAATCGGCGTCATTTTTTAAAAATAATTTTAGCTTTTTATCGGTGCGCATAAAATTGGCAATTTCGTTTAGTTGCTCCAACTCGTTTAATTCTCCTTTCTCAACTTTAACTGTGGCTTGAGCTATCATTTTGTTTTCATCAATTTTTAAATCACGAGCCAACAGCATTCCCCAATAAACCTGCGCGGTTAAAAGTCCTTTCGTGTTTTGTGCGGTTAATAAATCCTGGCCAAAATTTTTAAATAGCGATAACATTTTAGGTAATTCAACATTTTGAATGTCGGTAGTAGCCGTTACTAAGAATGGTCCTTCGTTAGTGCCATCAACGTTAATGTTTCCCGAACACTCACCGCCCGCCATTTGAATTTTTAATTCTGTTGCATTCAAAATTTTGTCAATCAATTTAAAGTTGCCCTTAATATTTGACGCTTTAAATGTATCCCATTTAAGCTGTTCAATTGCGATGTCAAAATTAAAATGAATGTTATCAGGAAATTCGATTTTTCGTTCGTGTTCTGAATTCAATTGTTTTTTATCCGTTTCTGAAACATTGCCTAAAATATCTTCCACTTCAAAATTTGTCGAATTAAAAGCGCCAACTACCAATAATTGAGAATTTCCTGAAAGAATAAAAGGTGTAAAATTTTTAATTGCACCATTAATGGAAAAATCTGTTGCGTTTATTTTTCCCGATAATCCATCAACCAGTGCGTCATCGTTTTTCAATTGCAATTCGCCATTTAAATTAGTAATAGGAGTTCCTATTTCCTGCAATTTCAATGTTGCATTTGAAAAAATTACTTTGCCGCTTGCCTCGTTTATTACTGTATTTGTAAGTAATAAATCATCTGTGCGTAATAATACAAAATCAATTTTGCCGTCTAAATTAACTTCTCCTTTTACCTCTTCGACATTAGTTTCGTTGAGAAACCCGTTTACAGTAGCTAATCCTGTGTTGCCGCTAATCTCAGCAATAAAATGGGGCCTATTAAAATCGGTAATCTTAAGTTTTGCTTTAATTTTTCCGTCTTTAAATCGTGCGCTGAATTTTTCAAGTACTAATTCATCAACATTTAATTTATTCCGATTTGTATAGTTGCCCTTCAAATCAATATTGTGTAACGAAACATTTGTTTTTTTCTCAATTAATATTCCGTTCGCAATACTAAAACCGGCAATCACATCAGGACTTGTTTTTTTATCGCTTGTGCCATTAATGTTCAATTTTAGGTTCAAATTACCGAATGATTTATAGCGGTCAATATGCTTTCGAGATTCATTTGGTAAAAATTGTAATACTGAAATTAATGGAATGTTTTTACCGAATATTTCTACGTCAAAAAATGATTTTTCTTCTTTCTGATTAATTTCTCCTTTTACACCCAGTTCTAATTTTCCGATTTTCCAATTGCTTGGTTCAAATTTAATTTTGGATCCGTTCGAGGAAATTGAAAAATTCAAGTTTAAATCTGATTTCTGATTTTTAAATAGCGTAATGTTTTTATTTCTTAATTCATTGATGAAAACATCTCCGTTAGCGTTTAGTTTAATATTTTCATCGTTAAAATTGCCGGTTAATTTTAGTTGTTCGGTTTTAAATTTATATTGCTGTGCCGTAGCAACGTTATGATAGGTAATTCGTGAATTAAATAATTGAACCGACTTTAAGTCGAGTTCAAAGGCTTTTTTGTTTTCCGATTTATCGGTCGATTTTTTTACGATGTCATAATTCTCTTCGCCCGCTTTATTAATAAATGTTCTAATATAAGCATGATAAACATCAATTGTCTTGGCCTTATAATTTCCTGAAAAAATATCCCATAAGTTGAATTTAATGTAAACATCGTCAGCGCTAAAAAGAGTATCACGGTAAGGCTGCAAATTTTTCGGATCAAGAATTCGAATGTTTTTAAAATGCAGCGTTGTTTTTGGAAAAGTGCTTAGAAAAGTTACATCAATTGCATCGGTTTTTAATTCGGTTTTTAAGTTTGAATTTAAATAGTTAATGGCATACCCTTTAATTTTATCCTGCATTAGCCAAATAACAAAAGCTAACACAAAAATTAACGATATAAAAATCGATACTGTCCAAATAAATAATTTTCTAACCTTACGCCACATTCACTAAATATACTTTATGACAATTTTATTGCCTGTTAATTTTGTAGATAATGTAAACGTAAAAATGTTAATTCAAACCGCTTTAATAAATTAATTCTCTTTTTGTCCGGGAATAATTTTTTTGTCGGGATGCAACTTGCGCTTTATACGCTCAAAAGTTTCATGAATTGATGTAAAATTGCCGCTTGGCGTAGGTCCTAATGCCGGTGCTTGTAATAGTATGCCGTTAGGATCAATTAAAAAATATTGCGGAAGGGTAACTGCGTTATATTTGTCACGAATCGACTTATCATCACCGTCGTGCAAAAACGTCCATTTATAATTGTTCTTTTTCAAAAACTGATCCATCTTTACTTTATCCTCCCCAACATCAATATTAATAAACTCAACATCCCACTTGTACTTTTCGTACAATCCTTTTAATATTTTTAATTCATTTACAGAATGTGTATTTTCAGTATTCCAAAACATAATGTAAACGAATTTCCCTTTAAAGTCACTTAGTTTAACTATAGAATCAGTTGTGTTTTTTAAAATGAATTCAGGAGCCTGGCTTCCTTTGCTCAAATGAAGAACATGCTTTTTAATGTTGGCTGCAATAATTTTATGTTCTTCAAATGAAGAGGATTCTGCTATTGAGTCGAGCATTTTTATAATCATGTTTTTATCGAACTCGAAATTGTAATATTCCTGCCCCAAGCTTTTGAGCATAGCCAATTCTGCTATTCGTTTTTCTCTTAACAATACGTCTTTTTGTAAAATTGAACAAGCTTGTGATGGCGATCCTTTGTAATTAATTGCTCTAAAAAGATCCATCTCATCCGAGGTTGGAACCATTCTAAAAACATCGCTGTAAAATTTATTGAAAAAATTCATGTACTTGTCATTCTCATAACGGATAGGCTTTTTTAAAATATAAGACGCATAAATTATTTTAAAGAAACTATTTTCGTCCGAATGTTGCATCCCCAACATTTCTGTTTCGGCAACGCTGTAAGCTACATAATCAATAAAATATTCGTTGCTGATTTCTTTGTAAACTTTTGATAAATATATTTTGAAGGTGTCGAGGCGCTGAGCAAAAACAGGTTTACCAAAAACAGTAAAATTGTAAAAAATAAAATCATCGTGACGACTGTTAAAGTCCAAAATTAAATTATTAATGTCCATTTTTGGTAACGTATCAAAATCAATTCGAATGTTTTGACGATATGCGTATTCTTGGGTGCTATCCGGTTTATTTACAACTATACTATACGTGGCATACGGGTCGGCATAAAGAATTCCTTTTGCGCCATCGCAATGCAGTTGAATTTGCTCAGTTCGTTTTAGTGGAATTGTAAACGAAAAGCTTCCATCTTCCTTTACTTTTACTTTTCCAAGCTCTTCGGTTTCATAACTAATATAATCGGCATAATGTGTACAAATTAATTCTTTGCCTCTATAAGAAGTCGCTTTTCCGTTTAGTGTTACTTGAGCGTGTAACATTACGGGTAAAATAAACAATATGAGATATAACGTATATCGCACTTATGTAATGTTGATTATAAATTAAATCCTTCCGGTAAAAAAGAGTTAATGTCACCGCCATTTTTATAAATTTCTCGCAACAATGTTGAACTTATGTGTTCATCACCTTCGGCCGATGCGAAAAAAATCGTATCTATATTATCGTATAATTTTCTATTCATTACAGCTATTGACTGTTCATATGTAAAATCGTTGCCGTTTCTCAATCCGCGAATTATAAACTTGCAATTTTTTTTTCTGCATAAATCAACGGTTAATCCACTATAAGTTACAACTTCAACTTTCTTTTCCTTGGCAAATATTCTTTTTATAATTTTTAGGCGTTGTTCGGTGGTAAAAAGCGGTTCTTTAGTTGAATTTTTTCCAATAGCAATAATTACTTTAGTAAACAAGGGTAGTGCGCGTTTAACAATTGCTTGATGACCCTTTGTAAAGGGGTCAAATGATCCCGGAAAAATGGCTTGTTTACTCATAATTTATCTCAAAAAAACTGAAAAACACATTGCCGTACTTACGTACTTCTGTAAAAAAAGGTTCGCCTTCAAGTTTGGTTTTTGAACCGTGTTCTATTATAAGCCATCCGCCTTGTTTCACTAATTTATGCTCAATAATTGCTGAAATTAGCTTAGCGTGCTTTGGATAATTGTAAGGCGGGTCGCAAAAAACAAGTTCAAATTGTTCTTTTACCTGACACGTTGCCCTTATGCAATCGTTTTTATATGCTTTAAATTTTTTTTCGAATCCTAACGTTTTTGCAAAATTAGTCGCCCACTTCACACTTCGGGCATCAATATCTACTGCTGTAATTTGCTTTACTCCTCTCGATAAAAATTCAAAAGAAATACTTCCTGTGCCACAAAATAAATCCAAAACAGCCAGTTCTTCGAAATTTAATTTGTTTTCCAATATATTAAATAACGCCGATTTTGCATAATCAGTAGTTGGTCGCACCGATTTTGAAATTGGCGCAGGGATAGTGCGCCCTTTATATGTGCCGCTTATTATGCGCACGCGTTTTGATGAAAAAAATTACTTTGGTGGCTGAATTCAGGCTCAACATTCGAATAAATTTCATTCGGTGCAACTTGCTCAAAATATTCATTTAATAACATTACGCTCTCTGTGTTTTTTTCGGCAAAACCTTCAATAACTACTTTGCATTGATTAGGGCTCAACGCAAATTGTTCTATGCTATACAATAAAAAATAAAGCACATCCTCTGGCGAATTAAATGAGAATCTATTACTCATTAATAATTCCGACTTGTTTACCAATGTTAAATAAAATTCTTCTGCTTCAAAATCCAAGGCTGCAATAATACTTTGTGAGGCAAATCCGGTTTGTAATGTATGATCAATCATCACCGACGCAAAATGCCGAATAATGCAATTAGGAAAACGCAAAATGAGCTTTTCATACAAATCACATTCTACTGCATAAACACAAACAACTCCATTTCTTGAAATTCTATCAAACAAAACTCTCTTTTCTTTTAAATCAATCCCTTCTAAAAATTCTGGCGCACTATCCTCCGAAAATAATACGTCGGGGACTAGTACAAAAAAAGATTGCTTTAACGCACAAAATACTTGTTTGTAATTAGCTTTAAAATCAACTAAAGATTCAATTAATATTCCCGCAACCGGTTGATTGTATCCTACAGTTTTTATTTTGTTTTTAGAAAGTGTGTGGCCATCGTTGTTTCGTTCGCTAACAATAATACTGTGTTCAGAAATAGAGATGTATAACCCTTCCTTGTCCATAAAGCAAAGGTAATTATTCGCTTTAAAAATTGAGTTTTATAACGAATCTATTTTCAAGTAACTGCAATTTTGTGCCTATTCCTTGTTTTTTTTTGATGCGGCTGCGTTAATCGTCCTTCACTATGGCGTAGCTGAAAAAAGGTATAGAAAAAGGCAACAAAGGTTACGCCGCTTTGGGTTTCAAGAGTATCCTCGCTTAAAAATGAAAGAAGCATAATTATTAAAAAAATCCATGCTCCATAATCCAATTGTTTTATGCCATTCATCCAAAGTAATCCTGTAGCATAAAAAACAAAAACCAATAAACCAATAATACCAAAGGTAACTGCAATAGTCAGGTATTGGTTGTGTGCTCTTAAGCGATATTTTGCATCAACTCCCATAGGATATGTATCGTATATTTTATTGAATTCAGCTTGTACATCACCGGTACCAACTCCGGTTAAAGGATTCGCTCTAATAATTGTTCCCGCTATCTTCCAATACTCGAACCGTTGTGTAATGCTGTTTCCAAACGGATTTAACCCTTTTCGATAAAGCTCAAATTCAAACAATATTTGTACAAGCCGCTTTTTCCAACCATTCATAATGGTATAATGTGCGTTCGCAATGCCGGCTTCTATATTGCGTATGTCCTGGTCCGTTAGTGATAAAACAGCAGCTTTATCTTTTAATTTTCCTAATGAATTTAAATAGCGTATTAAGGTTACACGAAGATTTTGTCCCCTACGATCTTTACCGGTAATTGAGAGTATTGATCGCTCGGCCCAAGCCTCTTTCAATTCATTGGGCGCAATTCCTTTCCCCGCTAAATATCCGTTTTCTACAAATAATAAATCTTTATCTGTACTGTAATTTTCTCCAAAAATTGTTTTTGCCGGAATTTTTTTGCCGGGTAATTCTACAAACGAATCGCTAATAAATTCATACGCTTTCCATGAACAAAACATTCCTAAGGCTCCAAATAAACTCAAACATAAAATGGCTTTTCCTCTCGGCAAATGCTTAGCAGCAATATAAACCACACTAAATGACAACAACGCGATTGCAAGAACAACACCGGTTCCCGATTCAACAAAATTTTGAAAAAATAAAAACCAAAAAATAAGTATTATATAAATGAAATTTAGCTGCGATTTTTGGTTTTGAAACACTGCGTAACCTAATAAAAAAATTGCCATCGAAATAAAAAGCGCAAGCCGAACAGGTGAAACGCCAAATATCATGGTTCGCATATTTGTTCCATCATATTGTGCGCTTTTTATCCAATGAAAATAAATACTAAAACTTAATAAGGTACAAACTACTAACGATGCAATAAAAATCGATAATATAAATGTTGAATTGGTTTTAAGTGAAAAAATATTTGACCCGATAAAAATTACAGGTATAAAAAACAAAGGCAATTTGGTTTTAATGTCTTTGAGCCCATAACCCAATTCGGTTGAATACAATAAACCGGTAAAATGCATTACTAAAAACAAACCGGCAACTACAAATAAGGGGTGTGAAATGGTTTTAATAATGCGCTGCTTAAAATTACCTTCTAACAAAGCAGCTATTCCGCAAATAATTAAGCCCATAGATACCGCCGGTTTCGACAACGACATTCCGGCAACAATTCCTGTAACGCCCAAATAATACATCCAAAGTATGTACCTGTTACTAATCACCTGCTCCTGCTCAACGAACAATATCGTTATTTATTTTGTGCCGATTATTTTTTTTGGCCGGTAAGTATATTTTTATAACGGCTTTGGTCATTTAACACGCTAATAGCATCTTGCAGGTACTCGTCATAATTAAACGATGCTTCAGTTCGCCCTTTTTGATAATAATAACGCGACACGATTTCATTCTCTATTAACTCCTTAATTTCAGGTTTAAATCGTTCCAAATCGGCGGTTTTATCGGCTTTAATTTTAGCAAAAATGGCATCAAATTCTGCCTCGGCTCCACTATAATAATTTTCTTTTTTAGCAGTCTTTTTTAACTCTTCAAATCGAATTTCTGTTGTGGTTTTATAGTTGAATTCTTTTCCTTTCACTAAAGTCAGGAATTCTTTATAATCTTCATCGCCTAACTTAAATGATCTAGCTGCGCCAATACTGCTATGCTTTTTTGTAAATGCAGTTGCGTAGTGAAAAATATAATCTTCAGAAATTAAAATCGCTGCAAGTTTGCTGAATTCTTTTTCGGTAACAACAATGTCAGGATCAATTCCTCGTGCATCTACAACCTCTCTGCCGTTTTTAGTTTTAAATTTTTGCACCATCGAATCGGCAATTTGTCCGGCATGTGCGTTCGCGTTTTTATGGGTATAATCTAACTTTTGAATACAGCGCCCACTTGGCGTATAATATTTCGCTACCGTAAGTTTTACCATGGTGTTATAAGGCATTTTTCGCGTTTGCTGCACCAATCCTTTCCCGTAAGATCGAATTCCAACCACAACCGCTCTATCTAAATCTTGAAGACCGCCTGTAACTATTTCGCTAGCCGAAGCTGATCCGTCATCAACAAGTACCGCCAAAGGAATATCAGTGTCCATTGGTTCTTCACGAGCCGGATAATTGATGGTCATGTCGGTTGTTCTTCCCTTTTGTTTAACGATCATTGTTCCTAATGGTACAAACATGTTAACAATACGTACCGCTTCATTTAATAGTCCTCCGCCATTTCCGCGTAAATCAAAAACCAATTTTTGCATTCCTTGTGCTTTTAATTTTGAAAACGCTTCTTTAACTTCTTGTGAAGCGGTTTGGGTAAAGGATGTTAGCTTTATATAGCCAATTTGTGAATCAATCATTCCGTAAAAAGGCACATCAGGAATTTTAATTTCCTCGCGTAAAAGTTTTTTCTCAATAGTTTGCCCATCGCGTTCAACCTTTATTTTTATTTCGCTGCCTGCATTTCCTTTTAGCATTGTACTAACCTCCTCGGTACTTCTGCTTTTTACATTTTGGCCGTCAATTTCAACAATCCTGTCGCCTGCTTTAAAGCCTGCTTTTGTAACCGGAGAGTTTTCATAAGGTTCTATGAAATAATTAAAGTCATCCATTTTTCGAATAACAGCTCCCACTCCCCCATATTGACCAGTTGTCATAATTTTATAATCCTCTATATCCGCTTCAGGAATATAATTGGTGTACGGATCAAGCGACTCAAGCATCCCATCTAAGCTTCGTTTCATTAAATCACCGGGAGCGTGCTCATCAACATAACCGGTATAAATTTCACTGTAAACTTCTTTAAAGATTTCGAAGTTTTTAGTAACCTCAAATTCGTTCGTTGTTGTTCCGCGAAAAGCAAAAAAAGCACTTGCGCCAAATGCTGCTATTGTTAAAAAAAATATTCTTCTTTTCATAAAATAATTAATACGGGCTCTAATTGTGCTAAACGGTAAAATTAGCGCCAAGTTGCGTTTGAATATGTTGTGAAATTAGCAAAATTTTATTTCGAATATCGGTTAATTCAGGTAGGTTTTCTCCTGTATAAATAAACATTAGCGCTACAAACTTATTGTTTTTTGTAAGAGCGTTTTCCAATGTTAATTTTTCATAACGCCAGGCTTCCCGCAACTGTCTCTTTATTCTGTTTCTGCAAACTGCTTTCTTAAATTTTCTTTTGCTTACCGAAAATCCTGTTTGTAAATTTGTGTTTTTCAAAACTTCACAAAACATCCAAACAACAGTTACACTTCCTGCTTTGTAATGTTTTCCTTGATTAAATAACTTGGTAATTATTTTTTCCTTTTTAAGACGCTGGTGTGCCGGAAAACGATAGTTTGTAGTTTTCACGTTGCCTTAAATGCAAAAAATTACTTGTTTGATTTTAAATATTGGGTCAAGGCCATTGTCATACTTGGAGCATTTGGCATTGGCGCTTGTAAATCCAAACGTAAACCTGCCTTTTTAATGGCATGGGCTGTTGTTGTTCCAAAAGCCGCAATACGTGTTCCGTTTTGCTTGAATTTCGGAAAATTTTTCATGAGCGACTCGACACCCGATGGACTAAAAAACACAAGCATGTCATAGTTCACATCTTTTAAATCGCTTAAATCGCTGGCAACAGTTTTATAAAAAATAGATTTTGTATAATTAAAATCTTGTTCATCCAGTAATTTTGAAATTTCTTTGTTCACTATATCAGAGCAAGGCAATAAAAAACGCTCTTCTTTATGCTTTTTTAAAACGTCCATCAAATCTGAAAATTTTTGCTTGCCAAAAAATATTTTTCGCTTACGGTATTGAACATATTTTTGAAGATAATAGGCGGTAGATTCTGAAATACAAAAATATTTCATTGTGTCGGGCACCTGATAGCGCATTTCTTTACATACTCTAAAAAAATGATCCACCGCGTTACGGCTGGTAAGAATTATTGCCGAATATTCGGGTAAACTCAACCGATCTTTACGAAGCTCTTTAACATCAATTCCTTCAACATGAATAAATTCTCTGAAATCAATTTTTACCTTGTATTTCGATACAATATCAAAGTAGGGCGATTTATCGCCTTCAGGTTTTGGTTGAGTAACCAGTATAGACTTTACAGCCAAGGTTGCCGGTTTTTAGTTCAACATTAATCTTACTCTTCCTTCGGTGAATTAGCCGTTGATTTCGGTTAACACCCAAATTAAGGGCACGATTTCGAGCGTGCAAAGATATAAAAATAAATAAATCTTATTCGCCGAGTAATTAACAGCTGTTACCGCCGATTGTATTATTCTGTAAGCGTAATTAACTGTAAGTAAGGCTATTGAAACACAAACAAGGGTGTATTGAAGTTGTCCATTCACAAAATATGCAATAAAAATTATTGGCAATACGGCATATCCACAAACTTGATTAAAAATAATTGTTCTATATCGGTTTTCGGTTTGCCCAAAATCTACCGACAAAATAAATTGCACTATTTTTAATAAATAAGCACGCGCAACAATCCATCCTAACGTTATTACGCTCACATAAAAAATACTCGAAAAAAAGCCGGTTTTATAAATGAAAACTGGTTGATATATTTCTATTGCTTTCACCACAACAAGTCCTACACAAGTTGAAAACAATACAAGTGTTATAATAGAATACGGATGATAAAGTGCTAATTCTTTTCGAATAAGTTGTTTCAAATAACGTGTTGCAATGTATGCTTGAATTCTTTCGCTTAGCAGGTGGCTGTAATACAGTCGGCTAAACGCCACAACAGAAAATAAAATAAAAAAAACACCAAAAATCAACCATTGGCTTTCATGCATGCTGGGCATTGGAAATGTGTTCTGTTTCACTTTTAGGTTTAAGGCCTAAAAGTTACATCGTATTTTCATGGGGAAAACAAACAAAAAACCATTAGTTTTGAAAAAAATTTTATTTATGGCTCGTACCGATAATTTTTCAGCCCCTGATTATTACTTAATAGATGAACTTCTAAATGATGAACAAAAAATGGTGCGTGATGCCGCGCGTTCATGGGTAAAAAAAGAAGTTAGTCCCATTATTGAAGACCATTATGAACGAGGTGTTTTTCCTAAACAATTGGTTGGTGGGTTGGCCGAAATTGGCGCCTTTGGCCCATATATTCCTGCCGAATACGGCGGAGCAGGTTTAGATCAAATTTCTTATGGTTTAATTATGCAGGAGCTTGAACGAGCAGATAGTGGAATTCGATCTACGGCTTCTGTTCAAAGTTCATTAGTGATGTATCCTATTTTCAAATACGGGAACGAAGCACAACGAAAAAAATATTTGCCAAAATTGGCTACCGGCGAATTCATTGGAAGCTTTGGTTTAACTGAACCCGACTTTGGTTCTAATCCCGGCGGAATGATTACAAATTTCAAAGACATGGGCGATTATTATTTGCTTAACGGCGCAAAAATGTGGATATCCAATTCACCTCTTTGTCACGTAGCTGTAGTATGGGCTAAAAACGAAGAAGGACGCATTTGGGGGTTAATTGTTGAGCGAGGAATGGAAGGCTTTACAACTCCCGAAACACATGGTAAATTAAGTTTGCGCGCATCGGCAACGGGTGAGTTGGTTTTTGATAATGTAAAGGTGCCGAAAGAAAATTTATTGCCAAATAAGTCGGGTTTGGGTGCGCCTCTTGGTTGTTTAGATAGTGCACGCTACGGTATTGCGTGGGGCGCAATTGGTGCTGCCATGGATTGTTATGATTCGGCTCTTCGCTATTCTTTAGAGCGAATTCAGTTTGATGTTCCTATTGGTGCTTTTCAGTTAACACAAAAAAAATTAGCCGAAATGTTAACTGAAATAACAAAGGCACAACTGTTAACTTGGAGACTGGGTGTCTTGCGAAATGAAGGCCGAGCAACAACGCAACAAATTTCAATGGCTAAAAGAAACAATGTAAACATGGCTATTCAAATTGCGCGCGAAGCACGACAAATTCACGGCGGAATGGGAATTACAAATGAATACCCTATAATGCGCCACATGTGTAATTTAGAAAGCGTAATTACATATGAGGGCACTCACGACATTCATTTACTCATTACCGGAGCAGATATAACAGGAATTCCTGCATTTAAAACCGCCCCTTTAGAAAAAAAATAGAAAAATTGGATTTATTGATTTTTTCGGTATAATCCCATTCTTAAAATCAAATACGATAGCCGATAGTAAAGAGGATTGTTGGTTTGCTAAAAAACTTGTGATTATGTTCGGAAAATCAAAGTCAAAAATTCATTCGAACAATTCTTTCAAAACGCCTAATGTTTTCAAATCTACGAATGATGTAATTTGATATTTATAAAAATCAATCATCAGTTGAAGCATTTTTAAGCGCTCTTCTCTATTAATTTTTCGGCCATAATCCCCGGTAATTAAATAGTTGCCTATTAACGCAACTTCTGGAACAGAAACGCTTTGTTGTCCGTAAGCTTTTTTTTCAATTGTTCCTTCCGATAAATTAAACACGTCGCTGTTTAATTCTGCTCTTGGTTTTATTCCTAAATAATCTGATAAATCAACTAAAAACCGAAATGGAAAATCATTTATGCTGTTTTGCTTTTCAAGTTTATCAATGGTTTGTAAAGCAAATTCAAAAAGGTCTTCGGTTTGAGCATTTTTTTCATGAATTACTTTGATAAATGATTCTGCGATAAAAAAAGCTATGGCAGAGCGAGATGGTTCAAAGTAACGATTGTTTAGTGCGTTGGTATATGCTGCTTCTTTAATCCCAAAAACATCTTTATTCTCATTCCCAATTAATTCTATATTTAAATCATCCGTAATTTGCCATTTAACTGTTTTTTTTGTCTTTGATCGAGCATTCCTCACATATGCTGTAATAAGCCCTCGTTCCTTAGTAAACAGCTTGATTAATATCGAATTATCCTTGAGCTTAATTGAACTTAAAAGAATGGCTCTGGTTTTAATAATCATTATCGCATTAACATAACTTTTGCTGCTACCTTTTCATTACCATCTTCACTCGCGCATAGAAACAAATAAACTCCCGGCTTAACTTTGTCGCCCCTAAGGTTTGTACCGTACCATACAGCTTGACCGCCTTCTGACTTAATTACATTGACAATGTTGCCGGCAACATCGGTTACTTTAATATCCGAATTCCTGCTAATTCCGTTTATTGCAATAGGTCCATTATAGTCGGACTTAACAGGATTAGGAAAAACATTAATATCGCTAAAAGTAGTATTGCTTTGGGTTGCTGTACCTCGGTATGAAATTAGTCCGTTACTGGTTGCAAAAAACACCTCCCCTGTTTTTCCATCAATTTCAATGTCTAAAATGCTGTTAGAAGGAATTGGGCTGTTTGTAATAGTAAAGTGTTCGATTTGCGTCTGCCCGTCATCAGAAAGAAGAAAAACACCCGAATTTTCTGTGCCAATCCACTTTCTATTGGCTCCATCTATATCAATCGCAGTTACAACTTCTGTTTCCAGTAAGTATTGTGCATTCCCGTCCTGTTCAATTAAAATATGTTGTGGCAATGAGCTGCCTGAAAATACTCCTGAGGGATTAAATATTACTGCCGGCCCTTGATTTGTGCCAACCCATACTTGGCCATCTAAATCAATAGTCGCACACCGAACATCCGCATCTGAAAAATACCCTGTTTGATCGAATGAATTAAAAGTCACATACTGATCGTCGGTTTCATCATCAATTGTGTTATTGTCATTGTAAATTGTTAATCCGCCAGGCGATGTTCCACGTGTTGGAAACGGAATGTATTTATATCCGTTTTTATCAATAGAAATATCCCAATATGTTCTTTCTGCCGCGGAGCCTCCACAGTAAAATGTTTTCCAAGTGCCGTCTGTTTTTTTCACTACCAAAGGCTTTGGCGATTGGCCGTTTAAACACCAAAGGTTGCCATCATCATCGAATGTAACGGAGGCCACTCCACAAAAACCCGGATAACCGGGAGGACTGAAAAGCGGTGAATTTGTTTCGTCATAAAGCGCTACCACTCTTTTATCTTGCACTTCTGCCAACCCCTGCATAGACCACAAAGCGCCAAAAACATGATTTTCATCGGTTGGATCAATTGCAACATCCAATAAATCATAAGCTAAGTTGTTTAAAATAAGATCTGTTTTTCGGTCAATGTACGTCCAAGTATTTTTCTCTTTGATTGAGAAAAAATCAGTGTTATATCCATTAGCAAAAATAGCGCTACCTACCTGCCCGGGTGCTACCCATAAAGATTTGCCGTTAGTGGTTATGCGTCTTACTGCTGAAGATTTTGTTCCTCCCGGCTGCAGCGATTCATAATAATATGAATTCGGGGCTCGCAAAGGTCCTAAATAAATATCAGCAATATAAAATTGATTATCTGGACCCGTAACCGCATTATTAATATTAATGGTGCTCCCGCCCGTACCATAAGAAAACATATCGGCATAATTGGTAAAAGTGTTGTCTGTTAAAGTTAGCTGCTGTGAGCAAACTACAGTCATTTTCCCCCCGGGAGCAGGATTAAAGGCATAAAAATCTAAGCCGTTGTTAATTGGAATTCGATTCCATGCTAAACCATTAAAATAATAGGCTGTGTCTTGGCCGTAACCCGGGTAATCAGGAATTACATATAAATAATTGTTTATAAACGCAGGATTTTTAAATGGTCTTAAAACCAACCAGTCGGGTAAATCGTTTTTCAATGACCAGGACGCATAGTAATTTAAGAACGGGTTATTGATATATGCCTTATACATACCGGTGGGCGTGGCTGCGTAAATAGTGTCGTTACCAATACACACACCGTTAGTCTTCACTTGTGCACCACCGATTCCAATAATATACGTGTCTTTTACTTCTTGCTTTTTTAAGTCAATAACAACAATTCCGAATCCACAGGAAACATAAACAAATTCATTATAGCAATATAAGTGATATATTTTTTTATCACCCGTAAGCGAAGATCGCTTTATATCGCTCATATTAATTACAGTTATATTATTGTTGTTATCAAACCGAACAAGGTCAATATTGCCGTCGTTATATCCTAAAACAACAAAATTCATTTGGGAATTATAAGCTACTCTAGTAAAACCGGTTTGTGTTAATCCGTCAATTTTATTTAGCGGTTTTACAGTGAAATCACTCATATCATAATACACTGCTGATAAATCAGAAACCCAAATCATTTTATCATCAGCCTGAACAACATCAAATACGTTGGTAAATGTAAAATAGCTATCCCATTCACCAATTCCAACTTTTTGTGAATTAGAATTGCTTAAAATAACAATGCCACCAATGAAAAGAATTAATTTTTTCATGATATCATCAACGCTCTAACTTAATATTAATTGCGTAAAAAAATAATTTAACGATTAATGTTTGTTTTTAAACACATAGACTTGGCTGCTATACGGATAGATGTTTTGCATAGCCATTCGATTTGATTTTCTTCCCACCCTAAAAGCCTTCAGTAAACCACCACCTGACTTGTTTTTTTCAGACAACATTGATACATAATATGAATCATATTTCATAGGATAGACCTTGCAAAGAGAAAGTTGAAATTGTGACATCAGCCTTTCAATTGATTTTTGATCGAAATGATAAAGGTGGCGAGGCGCGTCGTAACCAGCCCAATATTCTTTGTAATAGTTCGAGTCAAACGAAAGGTAATTTGGAACAGCAATAATAAAAACACCGTTTGGTAAAAGATGCTTAACAATTTCGGTTAACTGGCTTTTAAGGTGATAAACATGTTCTAAAACATGCCACATAGTAATACAATCAAAATTTTTATTAAGGTCTTTAAGTGAATCTATTGGTAAGGCATTTACACGGTTGTTTTCAATAGCGAATTTCCGCGCATTGTTGTCGGGCTCAAGCCCAATAACATCATAGCCACAAGCTTTTGCTTTTGCTAAGAAAAAACCTGTGCCGCAACCAATATCGAGCAGTTTTTTGCCTTTTACATGTGAGCTTATCCAATTTATTTTTTGCCTTAAGTTTTTTCTCCTTACAAATTTATACAATAGGCCGGAGAGACCCTTTTGAGTATTTGTATGGGATATATAATCCGGTGATTTATAATAGTCGCCGTTAGATTCTTCGCTGGGTCGTGGATTGGTAAATACAAAGCTGCAAGCGCTACATTTAACAATTTGGAATTCGGCCTTGCTAAATGTAAAATCGATACACTTAATAAAAGGCTTAAACACTAGTGCATTGCAAATTGGGCAGCTCTTAAGTTCGATGAATTGGCTTAAATGTTCCACGTGAAACTACCTCCCCATGTGAATTAATAATACTGATATGTCGGCCGGACTAACACCACTTATTCTTGACGCTTGCCCAATATTAAATGGTTTAATAGCCCTAAACTTCTCTCTCGATTCAGAGCTTAAGGACGGGATTGATGAATAATCAAAGTTTTCCGGGATGTTTATTCCTTCAAGTTTAAGCATTTTCAGTGCCAGCAGATGCTCCTTTTCAATATACCCCTCATACTTCATTTTAATCTCTGCTTGCTCTATTACTTCATCCAAATTACTATTCAAATCCATTAAAAGTGGTTTAATTTCGGCTAATTCAACAAAATCATTAATGCTAACAAATGGTCTTGAAAGGACACTAAACATTTTCACCTTTTGGCGAAGGGGTTCGCTTCCTATCGCTTGCAGACGCGAGTTAATTTGATCGGGATATATACTTTTAGATTTAAATGCATGAATAATTTGATTGGTTTTGCTAATTTTTTCTGAAACTTTTTCAAGCCTATTAATCCCTGCTAACCCAAGATTGTGTGATATTGGTGTTAGTCGCTCGTCGGCATTATCTTGTCTTAATAATATCCGATATTCTGCTCTTGAAGTAAACATTCGATATGGCTCCTTTGTGCCTTTAGTAATAAGATCATCTATTAATACACCTATGTATGCCTGATTTCTATTAAGTATAAACGGATCTTTATCATTTATTTTTAAATGGGCATTTATACCAGCAATTATCCCTTGACCGGCAGCCTCTTCATAACCCGTTGTTCCATTAATTTGACCCGCAAAAAACAGGTTAGCCACAGGTTTAGTTTCCAAAGTAGGTTCTAATTGGGTGGGGGGGAAATAGTCGTATTCGATTGCATAACCTGGCCTAAACATTTTTACCTTTTCAAAACCGGGAATAGATTGCAAGGCTTTTAATTGAATGTCTTCAGGTAAAGAAGTAGAAAATCCGTTTAAGTAAATCTCAACTGTATTCCACCCTTCTGGTTCAACAAACAATTGATGCCTTTCTCGTTCGGCAAAACGATTTATTTTATCTTCTATTGAAGGACAATATCGAGGCCCCGTGCTTTGTATAGAGCCGTTAAACATAGGGCTTCGGTCAAAGCCGTTTCTCAATAAATCATGTGTTTTAACAGAGGTATAAGCAATATAACACGGTAACTGTTTATCCAATATTTTTGTGTTAGTAAATGAAAATTTACCGCCGCTTTCATCGCCAGGTTGTACTTCCATTTTAGAATAATTCAAGCTGCGTCCGTCTAGTCTTGGGGGGGTTCCTGTTTTCATCCGACCTGACTCAAAGCCATATTGCTTTAAATCTTCGGTGAGTCCATAAGCAGCTTTCTCCCCAGCTCTACCGCCACCAAATTGTTTTTCTCCAATATGAATTAAACCATTTAAAAAAGTGCCATTTGTTAGGATTACAGCTTTTGAAAAAATATCAATGCCAAGAGAAGTTTTAATTCCAATAACAATTTGGTTTTTTACTATAATAGAAATTGCGGTTTCCTGCCAAAAGTCAAGGTTTGGAGTTTGCTCAAGCAATTGGCGCCATTGAAGGCTAAACTGAACGCGGTCACATTGTGATCGTGGGCTCCACATTGCAGGACCTTTTGATCGATTAAGCATTCTAAATTGAACGGCAGACATGTCAGTAACGATGCCTGAATAACCGCCAAGCGCATCAATTTCTCGTACAATTTGACCTTTAGCAATTCCTCCCATTGCCGGATTACAACTCATTTGAGCAATTGTTCCTAAATTCATTGTAACCAAAAGGGTTTTTGAGCCCATGTTTGCGGCGGCGGCAGCGGCTTCACAACCGGCATGACCGGCGCCCACTACAATTACATCATATTCGTTGAGTAAGGAGGCCATGTTTCACGTGAAACTATTCACGCATTTTGTTCAACAAAGATAGATAATAATCTTCTTTTTCTCTCATCTTCCGTTGCTGTGGTTTTGTTTTATCATTATAGCCGCATAAATGCAATATGCCGTGTACAAAAACCCTGCATAATTCATTGGAGAATTTCACTTTATAAATTTTTGCGTTTTCGCTAACGCGTTGCGCACTAACGTAGATTTCGGCATTTACTATTTTTCCATGACAGTAGTCGAACGTTATTATGTCGGTATAAGTGTCGTGATTTAAAAATTTTTTATTAATTGAATAAAGATATTTATCGTTGCAAATAATAAAATTAATTTCGCCAAGAGAGCGGTTTTCAAGACTAAGTAAGCGCTCTAATAGATTGATTATCAATCTTTTATTTATTATTTTTATGCTGGTGCCTTCTATAAAAAATCGAATTGCCAAAAAAAGGAAATTAGTTTGCCGATAAATTAAATTGAAGTTCAACCTTACGGCCGTTTTCGTGAAACTCCACTTTGTCGGCCAAATTTCTCATTAAGAAAACGCCTCTACCATTTGGTTTTTCAATATGCTCGGGATCGGTTGGATCGGGCAGTGCATTATAGTCAAACCCCTTTCCTTGATCTTCGACGCAAAAGGCTAAACAATCTTTCCCGGATTTAAAACTAACAATCACTTTCTTACTAGGGTCATTATGATTACCGTGATAAATGGCATTATTAACTGCCTCAGTAAGGGCGATTAAAATGTTGCCATAAAAATCTTGGTTTACTTTATTGACTTCGCAAACATTATCAATAAACCTTTCTACTAGAGAGAGGTTTTCGACCTTAGATTGAAAATCAATTTGGTTTTGCGTATAAACTTTTTCCATAAGCTATTGGCCTATTGTACGCGGTTAAAATATTGGTTTACTTTTTGCTTATAATACGGTGTTAAAGAAGGCGGAATTGTGCGTAGCAATTCCACTTCCTTTTCTTTCTTGCGTTTATACTCTAAAAATTCCTTTTGGTTACTAAAATCTTCTAATTTATTTTCCTTTGATTCTCGTTTGTTGTCCTGTTCACGTTCGCGCTCAGCTTTTTCACTCTCAAGCAATCGGGTTAAAATGTCTTGCTGGCGTTTAAGGGTTTCAATATTAATTTTTTGGTTAACCAAATCATCTTCATTCTTCTCCATTTCTTCGGCAATTTTTTGAAGTTCCTTTCCGTTGCCACTCCCGTCTTTATTCAATTGTTGCCCCATTTGTTGCAAGGCCTGTCTAATGGCTTGTTGTTTTGCAATAGTTTTAGCAAGATCTTCACTCATGCCTGGAATTAAACCGTTACTTCCTTTTCCGTTTTTTCCAGGAATTTTTCCTTCCTCCATTTGTTTTTTCAATTGTTCAAGTTGTTTTCCCAATTGTTCTTGCATCTTTTTCATGCCCTGTATAGATGGTTTTCCTTGTCCGAAACTTGGTTTATCTCCGGGCTTATTTCCAGGTTTGTTACCAGGCTTTTTACATTTGCTTTTATTTCCCTTACTATCGGGATTCCCTGTGTTGGCCTTTTGTTGCATGGATTGAAGAGCATCGTCAAGCAGAAGTGCTAAATTATTTAAAGAAGTCATTACCAATTGTTGATTACGATTCGCTAATGAGGTATTTCGTTCTTCAATCTTTTTCATTGCTGATGACATGTTTTCATTAACCTTTTCAATTTCCTGATTGACATAAGATTTTAATTGAGCCACGCGTTTGCTTAGCGCGAATAGAGAATCTTCAACCAACATCGCATCATCTTTTAATTTTCGTTGTTTTTGTCCCAGCTTAACGTATTTGGGATCTTTTGCGGCAGTTGTGCCCAGCTGATTCATTAACTCTTCCTGGTCGAAAGAAAGTTGAACAATGTTCTCTAACAATTGTCTTAACGCCTGCATGTCTAGTTCGTTTTGCTCTTCCTGAGCTGAGTCTAACATTTTTTGAAGTTTGTTACTTAAGTCATGCATTTCATCGGCTGCATTTTGCTGATTTTCGCTTGCTTTTTTTCCTTTATTATCGCCCAGCTGTTGTTTACTTTCTTCCATTTTATCGCCAATGCTTTTTTGATCGGAGTCGGTGTTTTCCATCTTCATTGGCTCTTCCAATTCGGAATTTAGTTTTTGCGCTTCTTTGAGATCTTTTTTTACATCTTCAAACTTTTTATTGAGTTCATCCTGCTTTTTCTCGAGGTCTTTGGTGTTGGCATTTTTTTCTTTGCTTTTTTCGGCTAAATCGCGTTGCTCTTTTTCTAATTCATCCAGCTTCTCGGTTAAATCGCCAATTTTTTGTTCCAACTCAAGTTGCTTAAACAGCTCTAGAGATCTATCCAATTCTTTACTCAAATCTTTGTCTTCGGCCTTCATTTTTTCGAGTTGTTGTTGAATGGCGTTTTTATCGGCTTGCTCCATTAATTTTTGTAGCTCTTCCAGCATTTTTTTCATCTCATCTGTCATGAGTTTTTCAAACAATTCATCAATCAAATCTTGCTTCTCTTTTAACTCGGGATCAATTTCCTTAAATTCTGATTTTTGCTCGTTATTTTGCAAATTCATTTTTTGAATTTGTTCGAGTTTTAATTGTAAATCATTTTGTTTTTTAAGTAAATCCTCGGCTTTATTTTGTTGTTGCCAGTCAAAGTTTTTATGCTCGGTTAAATCACGTTGAAAGTTTTCAAATTCTTTTTTTAGCTTATCGGCTTCTTTGATTGCGTTCTCCATTTCTTTCTTAATCTCGCTGTTGTTTTTCTCGGTTTGTTGAGAAATTTCTTCGAGAGATGGAACACGAAAAACTTTCATTCCCGAGCGAGCCGATTTTGGTCCATTAACTCCGTCATTATCCCAAACGGTAAAAAAGTATTCAACCTGATCGCCGGGAGCCAATTCAAGGCCTTCCATTCCCCAATACATGGTAAAGCGTGAAGAAGTACCGGCCTTTGAAAAAGAAACCGGAGAAGATGTAAACTCAGGAAGTTTATTAATGCGACGAAGCGAATCGTTTACATGGCGGAAATAAAAATTGAGTCCGGTAAAACCGTAATCGTCATTTACTGTGCCCATGAAATATCGAGATCGTTGGGAAACGGAGTCGATGGTTTCATCAACCAAAATTTCGGGATATTGATCGGGAATTACGTTGAGAAAATACCCTAAAGAGTCTATTTGTTTTATTTGTTTATTTGATGCCATGAAGGCGTAAGGCATAGAGACATGTGCACGATGTTTGAACAAAAACATGTTCCCGACAGGGCTAAGTGCATAAAGAGAATCTGATAAACTAAAGGCTAATTTCTCGGTGTTTTTAGTTGAAATGTTCCAGGTGATTTTTGTGCCTTCGGGAACATTAAGGTCGCCGGTTTTAGAAAGTGTTTGATCTTGTTTGCCTAAATATTTAGGGTATTCTAACTGAATAGAAAAGTCAAGCAGTGAAGGTCGAGGTAAAATTTTTAGTTCGTATTCTTTACTGTTAAAACCCGATGCTGAAAAATAAAAGTCGGTGTTGCGTGAAAGATTATTAAAGGTATAAGAGAAATTGGTTTTCGATTCTTTATTTAATTTATAGGTAATATCGCCAATATGAATAAACACCTCCTGCGGAATGCTATTGCCCGTGAGTTTTAAGTCGAGTTTAAAATCGCTACGTTCTGCGGCAGTTAAATCTTTGTTTTGAATATTGAATTGAAAGGGGGCTACGGGTAAAAACTCTTTGTCATAATTCACAATGCGGTTGGTTGATTCGGTCACGACACTTGGTTTAACCATGAGTAGTGCTAAAAGAATTCCTAAAGGCGGAAGCGCATAGCGTAAATATTTTTTGTTTGCCGAAAGATCAACGGCGTTAACGAATGGTACCGGCCTTAGCTCGACAATTTTTTGATCAATGGATGCGGTGATTAATTCATTTTGTGTGCCTGATACGTATGGATTTTCGGAGAGCTGAAGCGTGTTAATGATTTTGTCGTTTACCTGCGGAAAATGATTACCGATAATGCGTGCGGCTTCTTTATGTGAAATGATTTTTCCCATTCGAAAAATTTTGAATGCGGGGTGAAGAATAAAGCCGAATAAAGTAATTGCAAAAAGTGTGAGAAAAGAAAAGAAAAGAACCGTGCGGCCCGAGGGACTAAGATTAGCAAGGAAATCGGTAAAAATACAGGTGAGATAGGCCGATAAAAGTACGGCAACAAAAATAAGACTACCGCGCAGTAATTGATTTTTGTAATACTTGCGGGTAAACTCATCGAGTTTTAATAAAAGCGAATTAAATTGGTTGCTCATTTAGGCGCTGTACAGCTATTTTTTCAGTCGGTTTAATTTACAACGTAAAAACTCGCCTAAAAATACGAGATATGAAAATAAATGTTGGGGTGTTTAACAATTATTTTGTGCTCAATTAAAATAGACAGCGCTATGCCACAAACGAATATCTTTGCCCAAAAATTGAATTATGTCACGACGAGTTCGCGTACGATTTGCGCCCAGCCCCACAGGCCCGCTACACATGGGCGGCGTGCGTACTGCCTTATATAACTATTGCTTTGCCAAAAAACATAGCGGAGATTTTATTTTAAGAATTGAAGATACCGACCAAACCCGTTTTGTCCCGGGGGCCGAACAATACATTATTGAATCGTTGAAATGGTGCGGAATTTCGCCGCAAGAAGGTGTTGGTTTTGGTGATGGTGCTCATGCGCCCTACCGGCAAAGCGAGCGTAAAGAAAAAGGAATTTATAAGCAATACGTTGATCAACTTTTAGCTTCGGGTCATGCTTACTATGCTTTTGATACTGCCGACGAATTGGATGAAATGCGTAAACGATTGGAAGCCGCTAAAGCAAAATCGAGTTCGTATAACGCTATTACGCGTCAAAACATGAAAAATTCATTGACGTTGAGTGAAGATGATGTAGCCGAGCGTTTAAAAAACGGTGAAGCCTATGTTGTACGCATTAAAATTCCGCGCAATGAAGAAATACGTTTAAAAGATATTATTCGAGGCTGGGTTGTTGTAAACAGCAACGAGCTTGACGATAAAGTGTTGTACAAAAGCGACGGCATGCCAACGTACCATTTAGCGAATGTGGTTGATGATTATTTAATGCAAATATCACACGTTATACGGGGTGAAGAATGGTTGCCTTCGGCACCGCTGCATGTTTTATTGTATCGTTATTTAGGTTGGGAAGAAGTAATGCCTGAGTTTGCACATTTACCTTTGCTGTTAAAGCCCGATGGGAATGGAAAATTAAGCAAACGTGATGGTGATCGATTGGGATTTCCCGTTTTTCCATTGGAATGGAAAGACCCGGCAAGTGGAGAAATTTCGAGCGGGTATAGAGAAAAAGGGTATTTGCCCGACGCATTTATTAATATGCTTGCACTTTTAGGGTGGCACGGTAGTGGAAATCAGGAATTGTACACGCTTGATGAGCTTTGTGCCGATTTTTCATTAGAACGCGTAAGTAAAGCCGGTGCAAAATTCGATCCGGAAAAAACAAAATGGTTTAACCAACAATATTTACGCAAAAAATCGGGTGTAGAGCTGGCTGTTTTATGGAATGATGAATTAAAGGCTAAAGTGCCTAACGCCAATAGCACTTATGTAGAAAACGTTTGTGTTTTGTTGCAAGAAAAAGCACATTTTGTGCATGAGTTTTGGTCGTTAGGATATTATTTTTTCATTGATGATTTTGAATATGACAAAGGTGTAATGGAAAAAAGATGGAAGCCCGAAATGAAAGATTTTTTTGAAAAGTTAGCGTCTAATTTTAACGCGCTTGAATATTTTAACGCAGAATATACCGAAACCGCGTTTAAAACTTGTTGCGAAAGCCAAGGAATAAAAACCGGCGAGGTAATGCAATTGTATCGTGTTGCATTAACCGGATTGGGAGGTGGGCCGGCTTTATTTGAAATTACTTCATTATTAGGAAAAGAAAAAACGGTTGCGCGATTGCTTCGCTTAACAAATTTCAAATAAAAAAACAGTACTTATTTACGGGTTCGATTAAGTGTAATAAGTATTTTATCCTTGTGCTCAACACCATCGTTGCCTAAAGCTTTAAAAACACAGTGATATTGGCCATCGGGACAAACACTTCCTTTTTTATCATATCCGTTCCAAGCTTCATTAATGTTGTTAGAACTGAAAACCTGATTGCCCCGCGTATCATAAATATAAATTTCAAATTGAGAAATATTAGACCCATTTAACTTAAATTCGTCGTTTTCTCCGTCGCCATTAGGAGTAAATACATTGTATTTAGTAATAGACGACGCTTCATTAATAACTAACGGATTTGTTACTTCAATAAGAATACGATTTGTTTTCGATTTTCCATTATTATCAGTAACGCTTAACTCAACAACATAATTACCCTGTTCATTGAAAGTGTGTTTTGGTTGGGCTTCGATGCTTTCGGTATTGTCGCCAAAATTCCATTTGTATGATTTAGCTGAAGTTAAATTTGAAAACTCAACGGTAAGTGGGGCTACGCCCGTCCAGTCGCTGGGTTTTATCGCGGCAATGACTTCGTTGTCGTCAATTTTTTGAACAACTAAATAATCGGTATTTGTTGTTGAAACCGCGTTTTCTTCGCTTTCAATTTCTTGCAGAAGCTTATCAATTAATGCGCTATTTGGTTTAGCTGAAGAGGAGAGCCAACTCGAAATAATTGACCCGTTTTGTGTTCCGTTGTTTTGACGAATTTCAACCAATACTTTTTGAGTTTCGCCCGATTTTTGTTTTACTTCTAATATTGAAACAACTTTATCGGGTTTATTTACGCTATTAATTTCAGTTACCGAAAGATTTTTGTTTTCAATTAAAATTTGATTTGGGTTATTCGCCGATTGAGAAATGGTATGAATCTCTGTTTTTGAATTGTTTACTTTTGTTATATTATCATTAAAGGCTAAATAGCCAATTCCAATTCCGCTAACAAGGGTTGCGCCGGTGAGTAAAGCAATTTTAGCCGCTTTAATTTTGAGAAGCGATTTGCCTGCAAAACCCGCAGCATTGTTTCCAATTTGTGATTGAATGGCGCTCCACGCATTGATGCCTGGATTGGCTTCAAACGATTCAAGGTTTTTCTTAAAAATTGATTCTATGTCTATGTTTTCTTTCACGAATTCTAAATCATTTTTTGTTTTTGCATCGCTTTAATTAAAAAATTTTTTGCACGCAAAAACTGTGTTTTTGAAGTGCTTTCCGAAACGCCTAATTCGTCGGCAATTTCTTTGTGGCTAAACCCTTCAATAGCGAACATGTTAAACACTACCCTGTATCCCGATGGAATTTTTTGCAAAAGTTTTAGCAATTCTTCAGCATTAATATTTCCTTCGATGTTTACACCTGAGTCGAGCGAATAACCGTAATCATCAATATCCGCTTCGTTTTTCCGTTCTTTATTTTTACGGATATTATCAAGAGCAGTATTCACGAAAATGCGTCGCAACCATCCTTCAAAAGAACCTTGGGCCTGAAAAGAGTTTATTTTTTCAAAAACCTTAACAAACCCATCTTGCAAAACATCGAGAGCCTCGTCGTGATTACCCGTATAGCGCAAACAAATACCCATCATTTTGCGGTTGTATTTTTCGTACAATTTACGCTGAGCAACAGGGTTTTTAGCCTTACAACCTACAATTAGCTCTTCATCGGTCATTTACCAGTTATTAGGATGACCGAATTTACTAACAAAAAGTTGCACGGAGTATTGTTTTTTTTCAGAATTTGGATTCGTAAAATTTTAAATGTGAGGCTAATATTATTTATAATTTGTTGTGTTTTTATGCTTTCGCAACACACTTGTGAGCCGTATAAAAAAATAGCCATGCCTAAAGTGGATAATAATGTTAGCGTTTTAAAAACTAGTATTTTGGAAGGGTGGTGGTTAATGAAAATGGATTTAGGCCCTGATAAATTACCCGTTCGTTTTTCATACAATAAAGTTAACGAAACCATAACCATATACAATGCCGAGGAAAGAATTGTTTGTGATGGAGTAAAATTTCGGAATGATAGTTTATTTTTTAGGGCTCCGGTTTTTCAAAATGAATTTCGATTAAAAATTGAAGACACAAAACATCTAAGCGGAAGTTGGCACAACCTTAACAAAAGTGATTATAAAATTTCCTGTTCGGCCGTATTTCATTCGGAGGAAAACACTTCAATAATAGGCGGCGATTTTGAAATAAAAAAATTCGAAGCTCGTTTTAGTCAAGGCACGTCCGATGCTTATAATGCTATTGGGCAATTCAAATTTTTTAAGCCTAAAAATTTACATAATTCGATTTATACCCCAATTACAGGAACCTTTATGACCGAGACCGGCGATTACCGTTATTTAGAGGGTAATTTAGTTAATAGTAATTTAACTTTGTCTTGTTTTGATGGAAGTCATGCTTTTTTATTTAAAGCGAAATACAATAAAAGCGGCGATACTTTACGCGGCATGTTTTACTCGGGTAATCATCATGCCGAGCCGTGGGTTGCGTGGTTAAATTCATCTGTAAAATTGCGTAATCCTGATTCACTTACGTTATTAAAATCAGGATATGATGCCATTCGGTTTACATTTCCGTCAGTAGAAAATAAACCCGTGAGTTTTCCGTCAGACAGGTTTAAAGATAAAGTTACAATTGTTGAGATAATGGGATCGTGGTGTCCAAATTGTATGGATGAAACCGTTTACATGCAGGGTTTAAAAAGTAAATACAGCGAAAAAGGTTTAGAAGTTGTTGCGCTGTGTTATGAAAGAACCGACGATTTTACAAAATCGGCTGAAGCCGTTAAACGAATGAAACAAACACTTAAAGCTGATTATGCGTTTTTAATTGCAGGTGTTTCAAATAAAAAAAAGGCGGCTGAAACATTACCGATGTTAAACGAAATATTTTCCTATCCGACCACTATTTTCATTGATAGAAAAGGAAAAGTTAGAAAAATATTTACCGGTTTTTATGGGCCATCAACGGGTAGTTATTACACCCATTATTCAGAAGAAACCGAACACTTTATTCAGTTATTATTAAGCGAATAATTTCGTTAAAAACAGGCAATTTTATTTACCCTATTTTCATGTCTGCCACCTTCAAAAGCTGTGTTTAAAAAAGCATCTACACATTTTAGCGCCTCGTCGTTTGTAATAAAACGCGCCGGCAGGGTTAAAACATTAGCATTATTGTGCTGCTTTGCTAAAACAGCTATTTGAACATTCCAACACAATGCCGCTCTAATATGACTGTGTTTATTTGCCGTCATATTAATTCCGTTTCCCGAACCGCAAATCAGAATTCCTAAATTATTTGGTTGTTTTTTTAATGCTAAAGCAACTGCGTGACCAAAATCGGGATAGTCAACGCTGTCGGTTGAGAAGGCGCCATGGTCGGAAGTATTAATGCCTTTTGAATTTAAATACGTGATAATTAAAGATTTTAGATTAACCCCTGCGTGATCGCAACCAATTTCAATAGTCATATTTATAATGTTTATATCCTTTTCAAATGTATGGATAAACCCCGTTAATAAATAGTTGTACAGTTAAGAAGTTTTTAAATTTAAAAAGGCATTATAACAAAAAATGAATGGATAAAAGAATATTTGAATTCAATTAAAAACCAATCTTAATCTTACCAGTAAAGAATGAATAAGTAATGCACTATAAAAAAGACTTTTTTTTTCAAAATAAATTGTAATATTGTTCATTGTAACATTTGTTTAAATACATTTAATGCCTTGTATTTCATTTGAAACCGATTTAAAAAAATGTTAATAAAACCTAACAACTCAAAAAATCAATATTTACATAACATTTTTATAAACCAAATTAACAAGCTAATAATAACAATAAATTATTTTTTAAAAATAAATAATTATAATTCATTAATACAAAATGTCATTTGGTAGAAACATAAATTTTTTATTAGTTCTGTTTTCGATTAGTTTTGTTTTAAATCAGTCTTTAGCTCAAACCAATGAAAACGGCTACAATATTTTTTATTTTCCTAGCGGTAAAAAATTAAGTGAAGGTAACCTTAAGTCGGGAAAACCTGAAGGGTATTGGAAAACTTATTACGAAAACGGTCATGTCAAATCAGAAGGAAATCGCAAAAATTTTGTATTGGATAGTATCTGGAAGTTTTACAACGATAAAGGATTAATTACATCAGAAATTAATTATAAAGATGGAAAAAAGAATGGTGTTCATCGTGTGTATAATGAGAAAGGGAAATTGCAAAGCGAAGAATTTTTTATAAATAATGTACGTCAAGGTAAAGCGGTATATTACTATGAAACCGGTGAAGTTAAAAAGCAGATGCAATTTGATAATAATATTGAAACCGGAACTTCTTATGAATTTGATAAAGACGGAAGAATAATTACAATTGAAGAATTTAAAGGAGGAAGATCGGTAGAAAGTGAAAACATTAATCGATTTGATGAAAATGGAAAAAAAACAGGAAAATGGGTTGAGTATTATGATAAAAATAAAATAAAATCAGAAGTTTTTTATACAGCCGGAACATTGGATGGTGTATTTAAAGAATATGATAAAGACGGCAATTTAAAACAACTAAAACAATACGATAATGGAGAAATAAATGATACTGTTCAAGAATTTGTTTTTATTGATATACGAACAGAATATTATGATAATGGGCAGCAACATTTGGTTGGTGGATACGCGAACAATAAAAAACAAGGAATATTTAGAGAATACGATAGAGATAGTGGAAAAATAATTAACTCATTTATTTACGAACAAGATGTAAAAATGAGTGAAGGAATTATTGATAATTATGGAATTTATAAGGGAAAATGGAAAATTTTTTACAAAACAGGTGAATTAAAAGAAGAAGGAGAATACATTGATGGAATAAAGGAAGGAGAGTGGAAATATTATTATACGAATGGAGTAATAGAGCAAAAAGGAAAATATGTAAAAGGAAAAATTCATGGATCTTGGTCTTGGTATTATGCGAATTCAAAAAAACACAGAGAAGAAACTTACCGATACGGAAAAGAAGAAGGAGTAATTACAGAGTTTGATTCATTAGGTAATATTATTACCCAAGGCGAATTTATTGGTGGATTAAAAGATGGTGAATGGTTTTATGATTTAGGCGATCATATTGAAAAAGGAAAATACAGTGGTGGTGATCGTGACGGTGAATGGGAATATCGATTTAAAGATAATGATAAATTAGCTTTTAAGGGAAAATACAAAAACGGACTAGCAGAAGGAAAACATGTTTATTATTATAAAAACGGAAAAGTAGAGATGGAGGGAAAATATAAAGGAGGATTAAAACATGGTGCTTGGTCGAAATTTGACGATGACGGTACGCTTAATTTTATTATAACCTATAAAAACGGAGTTGAAACGGCATATGACGGTGAAAGAATAAAACGTGGAGGAGAACACACACAAGTGAATACAAAGTTCGAATAAAATGCAGTTGGAAAAGAATTTTAAATTGTTTTATGAGAATGCAGATGAGCTGTTTCTTATTGTAAACAATGATTGCGAACTTATAGACTGTAATAAAAAAGCGGAAAGCGAATTTTCTAAATTAGGAATTCAAAGAGGAATGAGTTTATTTCCTTTTGTTTTAAATGTAAAAAGTAAAAAAAAATTTATTCAACAAGCGAGTCGTAAAAAAGTAAAAATTGTTTTTAATAATATTAATAAAACCTTAATTGTAGAAGGAAGGTTAATTGAGGCCGATAATAAGCGACGTATTTTACTTTTAAAATCAAGAAATGACCAACTGGAGTTAATTAAAAATCCCTCTAAAGGAAATTCAATCGATCCGCTCGAAAAGATTCTAGAAAATATTGATATTGTTTTTTATCGTGTTAAAATTGATTCAAATGGTAAAAAAAATTTATTTTTTGTTTCGAAACATGTTTCAGAAATATTTGGATTAAATTATAAAGACTATATGAATAAAATGAAGGATGGAAGTATTCTTAGTTTTTTTCATAAGGCCGACTATCCTGAAATATTAAAAACAAATCATCAAATTTTTGAAAAGAAGAAAGCTTCGCAAGTAGTATATCGATTTTACAACAAGCAAAAGAAAAAATATATTTGGATAGAGGAGAAGGGTTATCCTGTTTTAGGTTCGGGAAAAAAACTGGTTGAAATGTATGGTATTGCGCGCGAAGTAACCGATAGAATTGAAAATGAAATTAATTTAAACAGAACCGCAAATTTTTATAAAAATATAATTGAAGACAATTTATCGGGTTATTATCGCATCAATAAAAAAAATATTATTATTGAAACAAACGATTCGTTTGCAAAAATTTTAGGATATAAAAACAAAAGAAATATTATTGGAAAATCGTTAAATAGTTTATATAAATCTTCAACCGATGCGAAAGGGATTTATGATAAAATTAAAACCAAAAAAAAATTAATTAATCATGAGAGCAAGGTTGTTTTGTTTTCAGGAAAAATCAAACACTTTTTAGAAAACATTTCGTATTTTAGAGACGAACGAAGTGAAGAAGAATATGTTGAAGCCACCATTTTTGACATTAGCGAATTTAAATCGACTCAAGAAGCATTAAGTGAAAGTGAAAAAAAATATAAAAAACTATTTGAAGATAATTTAGCAGGCGTATTTAGAACCAGCGTAAGCGGTAAAATTTATGAATGTAATGAATCATTTTTACACATTTACGGATATAAATCAAGAGAAGAAATTAGTAAAAACGGTTCGCAATCACTTTATTTTAAAAAAGCCGATCGGGATAAATATATAAAAGATTTAAAAAGAAAAAAGGCGCTTTATAACTATGAATTGTTAAGCAAAAGAAAAGATAACACCAAAGTGTGGGTGTTGGCAAACGTATCACTTACTTATTACAATAATGAAGAAATGATACAAGGAACACTTATTGATATTACTAAGCAAAAAACAGCTCAAGAAAACCTTTTTCAAAACATTGATAAGTATAGAAAACTTTTTGAAAACGCCAGTGATGCTATTTTGATTGTTAAAAATTGGAACATTATAGATTGCAATGATATTTCAACTCGACTATTTAAGACCACTAAACGAAAACTTGAGGGCCTTAAATTTTCGGATCTTATTGTTTACAATGAATTAAATAAAGATCAAAAAAAATCATACAATGATGTTTTTACCAATAAAAATGTTTATAAAAATAAAATGTATGAATGTGTAGTAAAAGATTTTAAAGGTGAATTCTTATATGTTGAAATTGCTGTTTCTGTAATTACAGAAAATGATGAAGACATTTACCAATTAATCATACACGATAATACTAAGGCAATTCATGAACAAAAAGAACTTGAGCGAAGTAAACAAAATTTTGAGAATTTAATTGAATTTTCGCCCGATGGAAATGTTATTATCCAGCAAGGTAAAGTGATTTATACCAATAAATCGGCTATTTCTATTTTAAATTTAAAATCAAAAAAAATGTTGGTTGGAAAACCAATTATTTCATACTTCGCTCCAAATCATCAAAACGAAATTGAAAAACTGATAAAACTTGTTTTTGAAACAAAAGCAAATACCCGTTTTTACGAATATAAAATTAAAGGTGAAAATAAAAAACCGTTTGACGTAGGCGTTCAGCTAACGTATTTAAAATACGGAGACCTGGATTGTATAAATATGATTTTATATGATTTAAATTTAAAAAAACAGTTGGCACAACAAGAGTTGCGCGCAAACATTGCCGAAGAAGCGAATAAAAAGCTGGAGCTCGAAATTATTGAACATAAAAAAACGCAGCAGAAATTATCAAATCAAGTTGCAATGAACGATGCATTAATGGAAGGCTCTCAAAACGTTTTAATTTATACACTAAATCGTAAATACGAAGTTACTTCTTACAATGCTATTTTTGAACAAATGGCGCGAATTCTTTTTGGCTATGATTTGAAAAGCGACAAAAGCTTTACTAAATTTTTGGAAAAAGTAATTACACCGGAAGACAAGGTGATAATGTATGAAAAATTTAAAAAATCATTCAAAGGCGACTCTGTTCGAATGGAGGGGCCGTTACTATCAGAATCGGGAAATAAAATTTGGATAGAGACGTTTATTAATCCAGTAAAAAAGGGCGATAAGGTAGTAGAGATTTCATGCATATCGACAGACATTACAGAAAAGAAAATGAAAAGCGAAGAGCTTAAACAGTCGCTCAAAGAAAAAGAAGTTTTGCTTAAAGAAGTTCATCATCGTGTAAAAAACAACTTGCAAATTATATCGAGCATTTTGAATTTACAAACAAGCTTTAGCAACGACACAAAAGTGAATGAAATTTTAAAAGAAAGCCAAAATCGGGTAAAATCCATGGCTTATTTGCATGAAAATTTATATCAAAATAAAAACTTCACTTATATCAATTTTTCAGATTATTTAATAAATTTGTCGAAGAATTTGGTTCACTCCTATTACTTAACCGAAAATACAGTTGAGTTGGATTTTAGAGTTGAAAAGGTTGACCTTGATCTTGACAAAGCTATTCCGTGCGGGTTAATTGTGAATGAATTATTAACCAATGCGGTTAAATATGCTTTTAATAATTCTTCAAAAGGAGTGATACGTATTGAGGTTCACGAGCGAATGGGAGAAGTAACGCTTATTGTAGCCGACAACGGAAAAGGGCTTGCAAAGGGCTTTGATGTTAATAAAACCAATACCCTGGGATTACAATTGGTTACTACATTAACAGAGCAGTTGGAAGGGCAGCTTAAAGTGAAAAGTACAGCGGGCGCAGAGTTTTGTTTAACGTTTAAGAAAACTAAATAATATGTCAAAGACAAACGTACTAGTTGTTGAAGACGAAAGCATAGTTGCAAAAGATATACAACAAAGCCTTATTAAGTTAGGGTATAATGTTATTGGCACAGCATCAACAGGAGAAAAAGCGTATTCTTTAGCTGAAGAATTTATGCCCGATATAATTTTAATGGACATTATGCTTAAAGGGAGCATGAATGGAATTGATACTGCAGCCCAAATAAAAGAAAAGCTTGCTATTCCTGTTATTTTCCTTACCGCTTATGCCGATGAGGGAACACTATCAAAAGCAAAAGTTACCGAGCCGTATGGTTATATTATTAAGCCGTTCAAAGAAATTGATTTACACACATCAATTGAAATGGCGCTGTATAAACACAAAAAGGAATCTGAAATATTAAAAGAGCGTGAAATCCTATATTCAATTATTGAAAACAAAGATTCAAAGGATTTTATTTTTGTAAAATCAAATTCACGACTAATAAAATTAAATACAAAAGAAATTTATTATATAGAGGCGCTTAAAGATTATGTTGTTATTAATACGCTTAATACACGTTATACCGTACATAGCACAATGAAAGAAATTGAACGCAAAATGCCAATCGTAGAATTTTTGCGCGTTCATCGATCGTTTATTGTACGCATTGATAAAATTGCAAGTTTAGAACTACCAAATATAATTCTTGAAAACGATAAAAAAATTATCCCGGTAGGAGGATCTTACAAGGATGATCTTATTAATAAACTAAACATGGTTTAATCCTCTTTTTAATCAAAAAAACGGCGCGCGTAATTCATACACTGCCGTAACGGTTATAGAACATTAAAATTATTTTTTGTCGGTTAATAATACAACCTCATTTATAAGTGTAGGAAGAAAAAGAAAACCGGTGTGTGAAAACACTTACTCAGTAACCAATAAAGGATGAGTAGAAAGAGAAGTATTGGTGCGCAAGGCAACCAGATAAATCCCGGGGCTTAATTCAGGAATTGTAATTGACACATCGGGCCGGTTTTCTTCAAATACGATTTGCCCATAAGAGTTTCTTAACTGTAAAGAATTTATTTTTTCGGAAGAATTTATTTTTAATTGTTTGCCAACCGAAACAGGATTCGGATAAATGGTTAAAACCGGTTGTAAAGCTGTGCCACTTGAACTTAAAAGCGTTTCACTATCGCCACAATAAAACTGCATATTAATAACATTTGCTGTTGATGTGTTTATATTCGCTTCGCTTACCACCGGACCCGATAATACATTTGCAAAGAATGAAATATCAGGAGGGCTAATGGTAATCGAATAATTACCAATAGTAAAAACATTTTCCATTTCGCAAAAAGAAATGGAATTTATATTTGTTCGCAACGAATAAAGAGTAGAATTATAATTTGAACAAAAAATTAGCACTTCATTAATGTTTGTGTCAAAGCAAGAATGACCACACTGTGCATTAGAAACGGAATTCCATTTTTTATAAGAAAGCAAATCGAAATTATTATTAAAAGATGCAAAAAACAAAGCACCGCCGTATCCCGAAACAACAATATTTCCTGTTGAGGTTTCAGATGCAGAGTAAGGAATAAAATTATTGATGTTTAAAGAATCGTAGTAGAAGCGATACCGAATAATATTTCCAAACGCATCACTTTTCATTAAAAATAATCCCGACCGATATGGCGCAACACTTTCACCTCGAAAGCCACCAATTAAAAAATTTCCGTCATTCATTTTTTTTACAATTCGAACATGGGTATTAAAATTTCCATAGTCTTTAAATCGCTTCGAGAACACTAAGTTTCCAAAATTATTGAGGCGCATTAAAAAAAGATCATTTTCAGATTTACCGGAACACAAAATACCGCCGTCATTCATAATTTCAAAATCAAAAGAAGGATTTTTAAAAGTTACATCATCAATATAAAATGTTTTTGACCATAATAAATTTCCTAAAGAATCAACAACATAAATGTGCGATTTATCATAGGTACAAGACAAAACATAAATCGAATTATTGGCGCCGCATTTCATGGTTGGCAAATCATAACTTTGAAGCCCGTTTTTACTTAATTGGCGAGACCATATTAAATTGCCGGTTGCCGATAATTTTATTAAGCTGTAATAGTCGCCGCCAGCCGTGTCTTCGCCTAAAGCAAGTATGTTTTTAGCATTGTCTTCATAAAGATTCGTTATAGAGGAAGTTTCAACACTTAAAACAGCTTTTTGCCATTTAATAACACCATAAGAATCATAGCGAACAATGTTATTAATGTTGCCCGCTTTATAAGCGATTAAATAACCATTATCAATAAGCTTACAGGATGATGCAGAAAGAAAGGAAGACGAAGAATCGGTATATGATTTAATTGTGCTTTGCGATTTTAAACCACAAAGCGGTAAAACGATTATCAAACAAACAGAGGTTAATATTTTTTGATTAAGCATAAGGTGAAATTATTTTATCAGATACAATTTTGCCCGACACAGCATAAAAAAAGCATTCAGGCGTAAGATTTTGTAATTCTAAATTGTGGTTTTTACGTAACCAGGCATGAGTTGTATTGCGATAGTTAATGTAATAGCGAGCAATAGTAGTAGGGCTTGCCGGCTTTGGAACCACTGCTACAGTATTAATTTTTTGCAATAATTTTTTGCATTTTGCGTAGGTTAAAGAAGAAGAAAGCAAAATAACCGGCGTACGATAAATTATACAGCTTTTTAGGGAAGATATTGCCGTAAAAACACCCGAACCCATTAGCGACTTAATGTCGGCCACTACCAAGTCGGTATTGTGTATCACAAGCGGTTGTTTACCCGAAATTCGGTGAATTGAATATTCGGGAAATTTTTTTAAAAAAGCCGTTTTAAGTAAATTATAAGCAGCAGTTTCGTTTTCAATTATAAAAATTCGATTCATGGTATTAATTATTTAAAAATTCCAAATCCGATACCGGTCATTAACACAACAGCCGAAGCATCAAGATTCATTATTAAGTTTAAGTTTTGATGACGATAATAGCCTAAGCCGATAAAAAAGCGAACGCAAAAATTATCAAATAAATTTTTAGTTAAACCAATTCCGCCATACAATTCTGTTGAGGTTAAGCGCAAGGATTTATATTGATTATAACGGTATTCATCAATCTTGCCTTCGGCGGCTATAGTTGCTTCGCTTAAAGGCGCGTTTACATAATATTCGCCTGAAATGAAAAAATTTAATTCGGTATTAATGTTTTGCTCATCGGGTTTAATGCCGGTAACGGAATAGGAGTAGGTGAAGCGAAGCCCGTTAAATTTTTGTCCCTGTTTTTGTAAAGACGGGCCCAAACGAAATAAATGAGCGTTATGTTTTAAACTAATTCCGGGGTTGTAATATGAACCAAGACCATTTCCGGTTATATAATTTCCAAGATAAATTCCAATTCGGGTTTTTGGTTTTTTAATTGCGTAAGTGGTGTCATCGTTATTTTGTGCTAATGCGCTATTACAAAAAAGAAAAAACAGCAGAAGCTGAGGGATATAAATAAACGAAGTGTTGTTTTTTTTTGTTATCATAAATTAAGGCATCAAAGCTGCAACCGTTTATAGTTACAAACCAGCCGTTGCGCATATTTTATGTTACTGATGTAAGAAAAAAATGTAATTTGGATTCACCAATAATTAATCTAACACATTTTTTTTATTACATTTAGAAGCGATTTCGCCTATGCTGAAGTTAAAAGAAATTATTCGTCAACTTAACAACGACTCGTTTGGAGCCATTGAACAAGAATTGGTAAAAACCAAGGCAAGGAATTTTCACTTTTTGCTCACAAGCTATAGAAATCAATCAAAATCGGATGAAATAATTTGTAAGGAGCTTGAAATTACAACAAATGCTTTTTATGCGTTAAAATCAAGATTGCTTGATAAAATTCAAGATCATTTAGCGAGCGTTAATCATTTCGAGAAGGAAGACATTATAAAAGAACTTTCTAAACTTCAAGAAATATGTTGTTTCGATCCGCGAGAAACAGCAAACATTAAATTACAAAGAATTGAGCAAGATTTAATAAGAAACGGAATGCACCATGAATTGCTTATTGTTTACAGTGCGTTAAAAAAAATAAACCAATACACGACAAAATTTTATACTTATTCACAGTTATACAATAAACAAGTTGCTTATAGTTTATCGGTTGAAAAGGCTGAAGAAACAATTGGGCAGTATGCTAAATTTTTAGGAGAATATATTTTATCGGGAAACAGCGCCCACCTTGACACTTTACAATTTATAACAAAAGAAATTGATAATATTTATGAGATGAATCCGTCGAAACCGGTTCAACTCATTAAAAATATAATTCATTTACAACATCGGTTATTTTGCAAAAATCAAGTTTCTGAAACGCGTGAAACAGATGTTATTTTAAACGAGAGTATAAAGTTGCTTGATTTGTTGCCGAAAGCCGATTCGACACGGATGTACACTCGAATTTTAAATTTTATTAGTTTTGAATATTATTTATCAATAGGAAAAATACAAACCTCAATTAACTATGCCGAAACAATTGAGAGTGAAATTAGGGTTTTAGGTTTGCATTCGCATATTCTTTGCGTTTTACCGGTGCTACAAGGCTTATTGTATCTTCAATCAATAAGAGAAGATCGAAAAAAATTCGATTACAGCCAGGAATTATTGTGCGAAGACCAAGATGTGTACAGTAAAATAGGCCTTTCGCATTACAAGGCAATTCAATTTTTTTATAACAGCAACATTTCAGATTCGGCAAAACAGCTTAGAAAAATAGTTAATGACTTTTCGTTTGTAAATTATTTTCATTTTGAGCTGGAAATAAAACTCACATTGGTTTATTTATTGATATTGCTAAAAGACAACGAAGGGGCCGACGATTTATTAAAGAAAACGATTCGAAAACTTAAAAGCAGTGGTCGTAACGAATATCAGCACGTAGAATATTTGTATAAATTATTCGATAACGAAATCAATAAAGAAAAATCAGCAAAAAATCAAAACAAGAAAAAGGAGCTGTTGGTATTGTTTAATGCATCAAACACCGGAAACATAGAATTGCTGCGTTCGATAATGTCATATTTAAAAAAATCGTATCAAATTTGAGAAAGCAGTTCGTCATTTAGGGGTTTATTTAAGAACACAATTTTATCAGAAAAATCTTTTGCTTTTTCTTTGTCGGCCGGATTTAGCGAGGTGGTAAGAATAACCAATTTTGTTTTATCGGCAATTGATGCATCGTTTTTAAATAAGGTTTGAATAAACTGAAATCCGTCCATTATAGGCATATTTAAGTCGATAAAAATTACTTCGGGGAAAAAAGCTGCATCAGCCCGAAGAATATTGTTTAAAAACTCCAAAGCGCTTAAACAACTCGTATTAATGTAAATGTTTTGAGCAAATAAATTTGACTCGAGCATTTTTTGATTTATAAAATTATCAAGATCGTTATCGTCAATTAACATGGCGTAACGGTGTTTATAGTTTTGTTTTTTCATAAGTTTTCAGATAAATTTTTATAATTGAATTCAAGAGTAAAGCATGTTCCTTTGCCGGGGGCGCTTTCAACATTTATGCTGCCACCCAACAATGCTACTTGCGACTTTACCATAAACAAACCCATTCCTTTACCTTCAACCGAAAGATTAAACCGTTTATATAAGCCGAATATTTTATCGCCATAGGTTTTTAAATCCATTCCAATTCCATTGTCTTTAAAGACTAATTTTATTTTGCCGGAATTAATTGAGGACACTATTTCAATGACAGGATTTACATCAGGTTTTTTATATTTTATGCTGTTTGTAATAAGGTTATAAAAAATACTGTATAAATAGCTTTTTACGCCGGTCATTTCCTGGCAGCGCGTAAAATCAGAAACAATTAGAGCGTTGTTGGCATTTATAAATGGTTCATTTATGTCGCAAACTTCTTTCAATACTTTTGCAAAAGAAACCGGTTCGGCAATTTTATCGCCTTCACGACGATTTTTTAATATAAAATTTAAATCATTAATTACTTCATCAATACTTTTTGCCGACTGAGACAAACCTTCTAAGCATTTATTTTTTTCATTGTCGGTTAAATTATTTCCTTGAAGCAAATAAACAAGACCAATAATGTTAGCAACCGGTGATCGTAAATTATGAGAAACGATGTAAGAAAATTGTTCGTGATTTTTATTTTGTTCGGCTAATGATTCAATTAGTTTTAGTTTTTCTTTTTCAGCTGTTTTTTGTTCGGTTACGTCATCAATGGCCATACAAATTCCAATAGCCTCTTTAAACCGCGTCATTATGGGTTCAAGCCTCACCCGATACCATTTATTTGAAGCATATATTGTTTCATAGGAAAGAGACTCCCCTTTAAGCACTTGTTCAAACATTGGTTTTAGTATTGCGGCGCGTTGTTGCGGAATGATGTTTAAATAATATTCACCTTGCTGCGGTATTTTTTTTACTTCCAATAAGGCAATTTGTCGAGCGGCTTCATTTCCTTCAATAAGGCGTAAATTTTTATCAATAAGCGTGTAAGCTGTTTTTGTGTTTTCAATAATTGTTCGCAAATTAGCTTCGGAAGATTTTAATGCTTCTACAGCAATTTTTCGTTCAGTAACATCGCGCATATTTAACACTACAGATTTTACTGACGATTCGTTTAGAAGATTTGTGAAACGACCCTCTGTCCATATTTCATTTCCATCCTTACAAATGAATCTAAAACTTGTTTTTACAGAATCTGTTTGCTCGAGTGAAGTACGAAATAATTTTTTTGCTAAATCAATATCGTTTGTGTGTACGTAATCAAAAATTGAGGCGCGCATACTATTTGGAGAATAATATCCTAATAAAGAATGAAAAGTTGGGCTTACGTAATTAATTTGACCATTTTTGTTAAGCAAACAAACAATGAGAGAGCTTTTCTCAACTAACGATCGAAAACGAGTTTCTTGTTCCTTCAATAAGCGTTCGCTATTGAATTTTTCAGTAACGTCGCGAGAAAAACATGAAATTGCGACAACTTTTTCATTTTCTAAGACCGGATTAAAAATTGTTTCGAAATAATATTGTCGATTAAAAACAACAGCGGTACGAATTTGCACAAAACATTCGCCTTTGAAAGCGCGTTTATACTGCCCTTTCCACCAAGATAATTCACGTTTGTCAAGTTTATCAGCTAAAATATAGTCGCCTTTTTTGAGTTTAAATTTTGTCATGGCATAAACCATTTTTATTAACGCGTTGTTTGCAACTATTAATTTAAACTGTTGGTCTATTAACCAAATAAAATCGCCGGTTGAATTAACAAGAACTTCTAAGTTTTTTTCGCTTTCAAAAAGTTTTGCCGAAGCCGTTTTTAGTGCGGTAATATCGGTTTCAACCGAAATAAAATGAGTGAGTTTTTTTGATTTATCAAACACCGGCGAAATGGACATTTTTAACCAAATTGGTTTTCCTTTTTTGGTATAGTTAAGCAAGTCGCACGTAATCGGCTTTTTTGAACCAAGGGCTTTGCGAATTTTATTAATGGTGCCGGGGTCAGAATTTTTTCCTTGCAAAAATTTAGGATTTTTTCCTAGAACTTCCTTTAGATTATATCCGGTAATTTCGGTAAAAGCATTATTTACCCATTGAATTTTTTTATTTGCGTCGGTAATTAAAACTAAATTATTCGTTTTAGCGGCCACTAATGCCAATAAATCATTTTGATTTAATTTACCCGATCCAACCCTTTTCATGATAAGAGATGAATTTACGAAATATGAACCAATGTAAACAACTTATGTAAGAAATATATTTAATTTGTGATATTGATTGCCTTTTAATTAAGAATTAGCTAAGCGAAACAAAGGAGGCTTAAAACAAGATGTAGTCATTTTAGTTTCCAATCGCTTTTATTCCAACGAATAAATAGAAAAATTGCCAAAACAAGTAAGAGCATTAACGACCATGTTATTATTTTAAAATGGAAATAGTAATAATGAAATTGTCCAAGTAATAAATCGATGTTAAATGCTAAAATCACTACAGCTAAAAGACATAGCATAATTATTTTTGCAGCCGAAAACGATTTTGTATTAACCAGTGTCCTGGCAACAATTAGCGATAATAGCGGAGCCGAGAGTAAAAAAGCGTAAGCCTGCTGATGAGGAAATATTAATGGAATTAATGCGCATAAATATAAAAGCTCAAAGAGTTGTTTCAAAAAATTGGATTCATTTTTAAAAGGTTTGTTATTAAGAATAAATAAAAATGAAAGAATAAAAAGAATTCGAGTTGTATTTAGCAAGACAATCATTTGTTCATAGGTTAGGGACAAAATATTTCGTGAAATTGGTAACGCATAAGGCTCATTTACATTTTGCATAAAGAACACCGGAATAAGGGTTGTTAACCCGTGAAAACTTCGTTCCTCAATGTCAAGAATATGTTTTTTTTCAGCCGGATTGATAAGCGTAAACCATGATTTTAATAGGGCGATTTCTTGCGTAACGCCAAAAAATATGACAGGGAACAAAAAGAAAGCAATTATAAACGCTAACGTTAAAAAAAAGGCGCGAAAATTAGCTCTGTAAATTAACCAAGGCATAATTACAATCGGCAATATTTTTACATGAATACCTAAGGCTAAAATTACCGAACCCCGAATATTTTTTTGTTTATTGAATGAATCAAATCTTTCAAGAACAGACCATAAAATATAAATGGTTAATTGTGCGTAATGAATGTTGTCTCGAATAAAACGAATAGAACACAGTAGAAAAATAATGTAAAATTTTAATTCGGTATGAGAATTTCCAAAAGCCTTTAAAAAAAAAATCTTTAAAAGAAAAAAAATTCTGAACAGAAAAAAAAACTGAACCAAAAGCCACAAAAACAATCCGATTTTAGGAGGAAATAAAGTGAAGGGATAAATGAGAATTGAGAAACAGGGGCCATAAAAAAAATGATAACCGTCAAAATAAGTTTTGGAATAAATTGGCTCACCGTTAAAAAAATCGATTGAAGCAGCCGAGAATATTCTAAAATCGTTTATTGAATTGCACTCCAATAAAGAAACTACCGCAGCAATTATACAAAAGGAAACAATTAATATTCGGTTATTGATTACCATTTATTCCAATAGCATAAATGCGGCCCAGTAATAGGGATCATATTTTTGTCGCATTGTTGTTTTGGCATTTTCAAATGCCGCTTTAATGTTTTTTGATGCGACTAATTGGCTATAAAATTCAACCATAAATTCTTTGGTTTCTTTATCAGGCACCCGCCATAAACTCATAATTAAATGTTTTACACCTGCAATTCTAAATGCGCGTTGAAGACCATAAACACCTTCGTTTCCTTTAATGTCTCCAAGCCCGGTTTCACAAGCTGAAAGAACCGCTAAATTCGTATTGGACAAATCGAGCAATGAAACTTCGTAAGCAGTTAGCACGCCGTCTTCTTCTTCTTTTTCTTCGTTAGTCCAAGCATCGTTAGCCCCCGCTAACACAATACCGCTTCGCATTAATGGATTTGTGTTTTCGACAAACGCATCAATACCGCGAGTACCACCTCTAAAATTGACATCAGATACTTTTGTTTCGAGTTGAGCAACGGTTTCGTAAGGGTCGGAATAGAAGAAACCGTGCGTTGCAACGTGAATTAGATTTGGAGAATGACCGCTTAATTTTTTCACCTGATTTTCTGTTGCATCGATACCGGAGTAAAAAGAAATGTTTGTTCCCGACTTTTTTAAAATTTCGACAATTTTTTCACCTTCTTCTTTTGTACCGGGCAAATAATCCCACACTATGTTTTTGTTTTCGGCTAAATTGTATTTAACACCACCCATAACAAGAAGAGACGATTTTGAAGGAACAACGTTTACATTATTTAAGTCAATAATTTGCGAGGAGCAACTTAATTGATGAAGTTGAAATCGGGCAGATAAATACTCTCTTTTATCGTTGCGTAAAGCAGCAAAAGCCACTTTATGTAAAACGCCTACCGGAGCAAAATACAATTCCTTTTTTCCTTCCATAAATTGTTCAAGCGAACTAAAAATCAATTTATACAATTTAGAATCAAAATAATCTTTAGTGCCATAAATATTTTTTACATAATCAAGATTATTTGCGCCAAAATTTCCAATAATTTGAATAACGCTTTTAGTTTCGCAAAGTTTAATAATTTGCGGAAACATGCTTTTATGATCGAAAACAGCAGCCATTAAAAAATTTGCCGAATCATTTGCAATTTTCATTTCAAAAAATTCGATTGCAAGTGCATTTGCCGGAAGCTGTGTTGATATTGAAGAAAATGAAATGTTTGACAAGGCCGAATTTTTAACGGTTGACGATTTATTTGCTAAAGATTTTTCAATTGACATTACTTTTTCTTCGAGTAATGTAATTTCATTTTCTTTATCACCCGAAGCATACAAGGATGATAATTTTTGTTTGACATCATTCCAATTATTAAATAAATTAATTAATGATGTGTCGTTTGATTGTGCCACTAAGGTTCGAAGCCGCGAAGAAGAGCGCAACAAAATTCCTTTATAATAAATTTCATTTTCGAAAACGGTTGTAAACGCTTTTCCCCCCGGATTGTTTTTTGTATAAGCAAATGCTTTAAACATGTTTTGGTAATGAGTAAGCGTGGCTAAATATTTTTCGAGTTCGGCCTCAGAAAGAAAGGAAAAATTATTTTCGAGTTCATGTTTCTGAAGCTTTACTGCCCTTTGATAATATTCAAGCGCTAATTCATTTTTATTTAAATTTTCTAATATATAAGCCATGCTAACCGTTACTCCTGATGAAGCTGCGCAATTTTTACCGTAACTTGCTTCAAAAAGCTGAAGTGATTGTTTAGCCATTTTTTCAGCTTTTTGGTAATCGCCATTGCCGGACGCTAATAGCGCGAGATTATGATACGTTATAGCCGAATGAGAATTTTTTTCGCCATACAACAATTTTTCCATTGCAATGGTGGCCTCATATAATTTTTCGGCTTCCAAGGGTTTATTTTGTATTCTAAAAGCTTCGGCAAGGTTGTTTAAATGTCCGGCCATGTCCGGATTTTTTATCCCTCCATTTAATGAATCAATGCCGAGCGCTTGTTCAAAAAAACTTTGCGCATTTTTTGCAAACGATGCAGCTTTTTCCATTTCCTTTTCATCAACGGCTTTTGCCAGGAACAAGGCTCCTAAATTATTTAATGCGGTAGAATATTCTTTATGTTTAATCCCATACAATTTTTTGCGAGCTACTAATGCGGCATCGTAATACCGTTGTGCGTTTTCATAGTTTCCTAACCGATAATAAAGAGTTGCTAAATTATTTTGCAACGCACCATATTCGGGTAAAGATTCGCCGCCATTTGTTAGAATTATTTTTTGGGCGGCCAACAAATTTTCCTCGGCATACTTGTATTCATGGCGGGCAATAAATAAATTGGCCATATTGGAAAGTATTGGGACATTTTTTAAATGGTTTTGGCCATAAGCGTTGTGGTTAATTTCTAATGAACGAGAGTAATAAATTTTTGAATTTTCAAAATCACCCTTTTCAAAATAAAAATATCCGAAATTATTTAAGAATATTGCCAACTCGGGATGCATTTTTCCATAAACAGATTTGTAAACGTTTTCACATTCCAAATAATTTTCTTCCGCCAAACGATAATTGCCGGTTGCGGCATACAATGAAGCCATGCTTTGTACCACGTTCGCATAAGCCGGAGCATTTTTTCCCAATGCGTTTTCCTGAATTTTTTTAGCTCTTTTATACAATGAAAGCGCGTCTTCGTAATTTCCTCTTTCGTTTTTTAAATTTGCGAGGTTAAAGAGGGTAATGCCAACTTCGGTATGATTGGGGCCTAACAATTTTTCACGAAGTTGAATTGTTTTTTCAAAATAAGTTTCGGCTTTATCGAATTCGCCCAAATCAACCAAAACATTTGCCAAATTATTTAAGGCGGTAACATACAAATTCGATATTTCTCCTTTTTTTTCTTTAACAGATGCCAACGCATTTTCCAATAGCTGAACAGCTTCGCTGTTTTTTCCTTTGGAGGAATAAACCGAAGCGATTGAGCTTAAAGCGGTGAAATAATTATCGGTTTCTGTTTTATTTATTTTTTGATAAATATCAATTGCCTCCAATAAATTTTTTTCGGCCTCATTGTATTTGCCCATATAATCATATAAAATTCCTAAATTAATTAGCGACAAGGCGTAATAATCGCTTTCTTTTTTAAAAACCGATTCTTTTATTGACAAGCATTTTAAATATATTTTTTCGGCCTCATTGTATTTGCTTTGTTTTTCATAAGCAACCGCTAAATTGTTCAAAGCCGTTGCGTAATCGGCCGATTTTTTACCGTAAAAATTTTCACACAGCTTTACAAATTCGGCAAATGTTGTTTCTGCTTTCTCATACAATCCGGCATTGATGTAGAATTCGCCAAGGCTATTCAAAACAGTAATGTAGCGTTCATGTTTTTTGCCAAAAAGTTTGCCTGTTAAAGAGCAATATTCGAGGTAATATTTTTCTGCTTTATCAAACCAATGCGCATAAATGTAAAAATCAACAAGATTTTTTAGAGCCGGTAAAAAAGTTTCATTTTCTCTGCCGCTTGCATTTTTTTCGGCTATAGAAATTGATTCAGTAAAAAAGGGTTCTGACTTTTCATAATCTCCGCTTTGTGTATAAAAAACCGAAATAGTATTTGCCATTACCCGGTACATACTGTCAGACGGGGTAAATAATTTTTTTACAATCGAATAATTTTCTTCGTAAATCATTTTTGCTTTAAAAGTTGCGCCCGCAAGATTGTAAATGTTGGCCAACTGATTTGAGGTGTGTATTGCGTTTATGTTTTCGTGTCCGTAAGTTTTATTGATGTAGTTTGTAACTTCTTGCATGAGTAGTGCTGCATCGTCATATTCTTTTAAATACGATTTATAAACAGACAGCATATAAACGCTATTATAATACTGTTGCGGTTTTACAGTAGCTTTTTTTCGAATTGAAACTTCAATTGTTGATAATTCCCGAGCGGAGTTATAATCTTGGATTGAAAATGCGGCGTATGCAGCGTAGTACAATACGTCAATATAAACCGAGTCTATTCCGTTTTCTTTTTGAATTAGCGGCAAAAGATTTTTTGATTCATCGAAAGCCTCTTGATATTGTCCCGATTGCAAAAAACCAACAAATCGATTATAAGAATCTTTGCGAGATTGTGCAAAGATTGCGCTTACCGCTAAAATAAAAATAAAGCAGAATAATGCCTTTTTCATTCGTATAAAGATAAATCTTAAGTTTATACAAAGAGCATTTATAAAAATAAAAAAACCCCGCATTTGGGCGGGGTTTAAATTTAAAAGTCAGAACAATTATTTTTCGAGAATTAATCGTTTTGTTCCAACGCCGGTTTCATTATAGAGAATAACTGTATATAATCCGTTTGCTAAAGAAGAACAGTCAATTGTAGTTTTTTGCAAAAACGAAGCAGTAAGAACAATTTTTCCTGCGGAATTAATAAATACAGCGCTAGATTTTCCGTTTGAAACAACACTTACTAAATCATTAGTTGGATTAGGGTACATTGTGAAATTAGCCGAAGTGATTTCTGTTAAACCCAAACAAGGGTCAATGGTTACAACAACAGTGTCGGAGTTCATACACCCGTTTACATCCAAAACCTGTACTGTATAAGAGGCAATACCCATGGTAGTAACAACCAATGTTTGAGAAGAAGATGAATCACTCCATAGGTAAGAGGATCCCGGATTACCCGCATCTAACGTATAAGACACACACGCAACAGTGTCAACCCCTAAATTAACAAGAGGCAGCGCGTTTACCGATACGGTAGCTGCAGAATCATAACAGCCAAACAAAGTATAAGTAATGGTATAAGCTCCGAGTCCTGAACTGTCGGCATAAAAGACATTTCCACTTATTCCGGTGCCGGAAAAAACACCACCGGCAACAGTTGCGGTTAATGTATCAGTTTCACCACCTGTATAACAAATCGAATTCATGCTTTGCATAAATGATGCGTTTGGAAAACCGGGATCAGTTAATACAACATTAAATGTGTCAACTGTATTGTCATATCCGTCAACCTGAACAAAATATTGTGTTCCCGGAATTAAACAATAAATTGAATCAACATAAGACGAATATTGGGCTCCGCCGTTTGCTAAATAATTCGGGTCGTCGTCGTTTGCAGCTATCAATACCGCCGAACCGGAAGTAATATCGGAGCAAGCTGCAGCACTCCATACTGCAATTCGCGAATCGAAATTAGGAACTTGAAGAATTACTCGGCCCGATGAAGGCGCTGTAAACGTAAACCATAATGTGTTATTTGCTGTATTGGCGTCATTACACCATCCGCTTTGAATCATACAGCCTGTTAAAGGAGGCATTGGTTCGCCTGCCTCTGCGGTTGTACCACTGTTGTTATACGGACCATTTATTCCAAAAGCCAAATTGATTGCCTGGCAAACACTATCGCCCGGCAAAATAACGTTAGTGTATTGCACGTTAGCCGTATCGTTTATACAACCCGGATTGGTAACAATTACCGAAAAATAAAGATTACCGGCGGTATTATACACAAAATTTAAAGTATCGTTGTTTGCCAATGGAATAGCAGTAAAAGGACCGGCTGAATTTGTAGCAGAATACCATTGAATGTTTCCTATTGAGCCGCTTACTATATATTGACCGGTGTTATAAATAGTATCGGAAACCGTACCCGTTACTGTTCCTGCAACAGGAGGGGTGCTGCATGGCGGAGCGGAAGTAATGGTAATTAAATAATCTTCTGTTTCGCCGTATGCATAAGCGTTACATGGATCAATTGGCGCAGGAGTACCTTGATAAACTTCGCGAACCCGCATGTGTGTTTGCCCTGTTAACGCACTCATTGGAACAACAAACGAAAAAACAGTTGAAGCCGGGCCGGCGGGAGTACCATACGCTTCGCCAATTTTTTCAATAGTGTCGAACATTCCGTTTTGGTTAAAATCAATCCAAGCGGCTAAATCATTACTTGTATAAGTTCCGGCAGATACAGTTAAATTAAATGTACCACCTTGCCACAATGAAGTTGAAGGCGATGTATATAAAGTATAATAAGGAGAGGCAGAGGCGCCGGTAGGATTGTTTATGGTGTCAAGTTGTACCAATGTAATGTAGTCGCCCGATCCGGTACCAACAGTGTAAGGGGGCGTACAGTAGCAGTTAATAAATGAATTCATGTTTACTTGAATAACATTGCTGGTATCACTCATGCCCGAATTATTACAAGTTACAATGCATCCGTAATACATGGTGTCGGTTTGAGAAACTGAAATTGTCATAGTAGTATCACCTGCCATTGGAGTGAAAGTAATGTTATCGGGCGATGAATACCATTGATAAGTAATGCCAAAACCAGCAGATGTTCCCGTTAGTGTTAATGTAAAATTAGTTCCTGTACATGCATTTGGAACACTTGAGCTTGCAACACCGGCAAAAGGAGTACCACTACATGGAGGCGGAGGAGAAAAAGAAAAAATTGTACCGCTAGCAGGGAAAATAGTGCTGCTAACAGTGCTTGAAGCAGCATTTGTTAATCCAAGCGTTGCTCCTGTCCAGTTCGCTGTGGTTGCAACTACGTTTTTAAAATCGACATTTGATAATCCCCGCAATCCGATTTGAAAATCTGTTCCCGTTGCAGCTGTAGCAACGGAATAAGTTCCGTAATTCAAATAAACCGTATTTGTCGTTTCCTGTAAACCGATTTGAAAGTTATATTGAGCACCGGTTCCTAACCCAAATCCGCGCCAATTGCTGTATTGAATTATACAAACTCGATTAGGAGCAGTTCCAATTGTTTCAACGCGAAGTTCACCGGTTGGCACAGCGGTACGTTTTAATACATTTCTACCCGAGGCAGAAATCATTCCATCAATTGTTCCTGTTCCGGGCGCCGCACTTGAAATTGGTGCGTATAAATTAGCGTTTGGCGAACCTGTGCCAAACCAAATAAATCCGTTTGAACTTATTCCGAAAGAGGTGTAGTTTATTCCGTTATAATTAAAAGTAAAACCGATATTTTGTCCGGGATAAACAACATCATCACTTGCAGGAGTTGTTCCGGAAGCAACCACTACAGTGCCTCCAACAATTGGAACATAGGTTCCTGCAGTTTGAGTATAGGAATAAGAAGCCACTTGTGAAAAACTATTCAAAGTAAATACGCTGAATAGCGAGAGGAGAATTTTTTTCATTTAAAATGATTTTTGGTTAGGCGGCGAAAATAGAATAATTTATTTATATCAACCATATAGTAAATGAATTTGTAAATAAAATTCGAGTCACGTCAACTGTTTTATCACATCATTCGCTTAAAATTAAACAACCTAATTGATAAAAGAACGAAAACAAGTAAGAATGATTATTTTTGTTGCTGTAAATCGGTCTCGTAGTTCAACGGATAGAATAGAAGTTTCCTAAACTTTTGATCCCAGTTCGATTCTGGGCGAGACCACCATTAAACATGTATTTTGTTGATGTATTACAATTTAAAATTAACAGCATGTATTGTTTTGGGCAAACAAATAATATTCGATTGCGAATTATAAGACACCGTTCAAAACTTGAAAAATCACCTTCAAAATATGCGTCATGGTCGTTAGTTTGGTTTTGTACCAAATAATCAAAATCAGAAGCAGTAATTTTAGAAACTAAGCTGATTTTTTTCATTTAAATTTTTTGTTATCTTTTGTGTTTATACCTTCCAAAAACCAAGACACTAAATTACTGCCCATAACAGCAGTACCCGTTGCATAACCCATTAAAAAATAAATTTACTTTGGACGTATTTTTTTTGTATATTTGTACGTATAAATAATCATGGACACAAAATTGACATTAAAGCTTAACGAGGACGTTATCGAAAAAGCTAAAGAATATGCAAAGGCAAAAAAAACTAGTCTTTCGGACTTGATTGAAAATTATTTGCAAAAATTAACCAATGACAAGAAAAGCAATAAGACAATTACCCCGCTTGTTAAAAGTCTTTCCGGCGTTATAAGCCTTCCGAAAGACTATAATGACAAAAAAGATTATACCGACTACTTAGCCAATAAATACAAATAAGTGGAAAAGCTATTTGTTGATTCAGACATTGTTCTTGATTTATTAAGCGCTCGACAGCCGCATTATAAATACGCCGCTGAATTATTTTCACTTGCCGACGAAAATTCAATCAAGCTTTATGTTTCCTCATTGACCTTTGCAAATGTAAATTACATTTTATCAAAACAACTTTCTGCAGGACAAGCGAGAAAAATGCTTTTAAAATTCAAGACTCTTATTAATGTATTATCGGTTAACGACAAAATTATTGAGCTCGCTTTAGCTTCCGATTTTCATGACTTTGAGGACGCCATTCAATACAATACTGCAATTGAAAACAGCATAACTACTTTGTTGACAAGAAATCTTAAAGACTTTAAAAAAGCGGAAATTGCAATTCTGACAGCGCAACAATATTTAAAAATAATTGACTAACGTCAGCCCATAACAGCAGTACCCGTTGCACAACTCATTAAAAAATAAAATTTTATTTTTTATTTTACATTTTTTTGCTCAGTTTTTTAAAAAACTGAAAACCTGTTTTCTCTAATAGAAAATTGCAATTTTGAAAAAACAATGTTGATAAGCGGCACCTGCGCCAACAACGGGAACAATTTGCGAAAACGTCATCGTTAGCATTCAACGGATAGAATAGAAGTTTCCTAAACTTTTAATCCCGGTTCGATTCTGGGCGAGACCACCATTAAACATGTATTTTGTTGATGCATTACAATTTAAAATTAACGGCATGTATTATTTTGGGCAAACAAATAATATTCGATTGCGAATTATAAGACACCATTCAAAATTTGAAAAATCACCTTCAAAATAAAAAACGCCTTAAATAATAGTTACGTTATAATTTTTTAATGACAAATTAATTGAAATTAATTTTTTGAATTCTAACCGCATTCAATATTGATAATAAAGCCACGCCAACGTCAGCGAAAACGGCTTCCCACATAGTAGCAACTCCTCCTGCGCCTAATGCGAGTACAACAATTTTAACACTAAACGCAAGAAAAATATTTTGCCACACAATTCGCTTTGTAACTTGTCCTATATGTATTGCCGTCGAAATTTTTGAAGGATGGTCTGTTTGAATTACCACATCTGCAGTTTCAATTGCAGCATCACTTCCTAATCCGCCCATAGCTATTCCCACGTCGCTTAGCGCTAAAACAGGAGCGTCGTTAATTCCATCGCCAGTAAAGGCAATAATTCTCGATTTTTCAGATTTTAGTTTTTCTACGATTTCAACTTTTCCTTGTGGAAGAAGATCGCCGTGTGCGCTTTTAATTCCAAGTGTTGAGGCAACCTTATTTACTACCGATTGTTTGTCGCCCGAAAGCATAATGATTTCAATATTCAGAGCGTGTAAATCATTAATTGCTTTTTTTGCATCTTCTTTTATTTCATCGGCTACAGTTATATACCCAATGTATAACCCATTAAGCGCAACCATTACAATTGAGTCGGCTACCGAATCCATTTCAATTGGATATTTGACATCGAATTTTTTTAGGAGTTTTGAATTTCCTGCGAGTACTTTTCCGTCGGAAAAAGTTCCAATTAAGCCGTGTCCCGGAATTTCTTCTACTAATGCAAATTTAATTTCCTCAAGGGCGTTACCACTGTATTCAACAATTGCTTTAGCAATTGGATGTGTAGATTTGGTTTCAATGGAAGAAACAAGTTTTATAAATTCATTTTTTGAAACAGAAACAGATTTTATTTCTTGTACCTTAAAAACTCCTTTAGTGAGCGTTCCGGTTTTATCAACCACTACAGTATTCACTTTAGTCATCAGGTCTAAATAATTGGAGCCTTTAAAGAGAATTCCATTACGAGAAGCGGCTCCAATTCCGCCAAAATAACCGAGTGGAATTGAAATTACCAATGCGCAGGGACATGAAATAACAAGGAAAATTAATGCGCGATAAAGCCAATCGGCAAAAACATAGTCCTTACTAAAAAAGTACGGCAACGTTGTTAAAAGCGCAGCGAACAAAACAACAATTGGTGTATAAACTCTGGCAAATTTTCGAATAAACAATTCGGTTTGTGCTTTTCGCGTTGTTGCATTTTGAACCATTTCGAGAATGCGCGCAATTGAACTTTCTTTAAACAGCTTGGTTGCTTTAATTTCAATAACCCCGCCAACATTAATCATACCGGCCAGCACCTGTTCTCCTGCACGAATGGTGTCAGGCTTGCTTTCGCCGGTTAATGCCGAGGTATTAAAGCTGCTTGAATGAGAAATCAAAATTCCATCTAACGGAACTTTTTCTCCGGCTTTAACCTGAATGGTTTCTCCAATGGAAACGGACTCGGGATTTACGATCGAATAATTTTCGTTTCGCAAAACGTTAGCAAAATTTGGCCGCACATCTAACAATGCTTTTATATTTCCTTTTGCTCGTTTTACTGCAGCCGATTGAAACAATTCTCCTACAGTGTAAAAAAGCATTACAGCAACTCCTTCAGGATAACCACCAATTAAAAAGGCACCGACAGTTGCAATGCTCATCAAAAAAAATTCCGAAAAAATATCTTTTTTAAACATGGCTTTCACGGCATTAAAAATTACCGGAATTCCAACAGGCAAATATGAAATTGCATACCAAATAAACCGCGTATAATCATTAAACCAATTTTGATTTATGAAATTATCAATAACAATAGCAGAAACAAGTAAAATAAAACTGAAAATTGCCGGTGTGAAATTTTTTAGATCAGCAATCGTAATTTTAACCGAAAGACCCTTTTCTTTTAACCGATATTCTGCAACAGTATTTACTTTTTCTTCTAACGAACAACAATTTGTTTCTTTGTTTTGAAGGGAATTGTTTTTATTGTTCGATTTTGTATTAATCATGCAGTTAATTATTTTATCGAAACTAATTTTGATTTAGAATTTCTTGAATACAAAATTAAGATTAAGTTAGATAAAAATGATACGAACAGGTAAAAATTTTAACGGTATTGGGAACTCGTTAACATTTAAGCTAGTATTAATGCAAATTTTATCGCGACGGCGTTTAGGAGCAAATCAGTTATATAGTTAATCCTTAATTATTTTAACACACCGCTTCCGGTAAAAGAATAACGACAATGGCCTTAATGAAATTTTTTCGAAATAGAGAAAACCCAAATTAAAAACAAAGAACAATGGATATAACTCTCGGAACAATTTAATTCTTATATATTTGAATCCAAAACAGACACAACATGAATAGGGTGTTCAAAATTTTGAGTTTAGTCGTTTTAATTGCTTCGTGCGGTAACAATAAAAAAACAAAAAATATTATTGTTGACAATGAACATAAAACCGATTCTGTAGTTTTTAAAAACCCGCCTTTAGATCTTGCAATTCAAAAAATGTTGCCTTTGTTTGACGAAACAAATGATTTACCGTTTTTAGCCGATTCATCAATTATTAATCATTTAAAAAAATATGATTCTATTTCTACCAATGAGGTGAAACTACTTTCGTTAAAAAAAATTAAACATAGCTTAAGCGACGAAAGCAATTATCAGCTAAAAACATTTTTATTTATAGATTCTATTAAGCGCGCCGGAGGATATGCTGCATATATTGAAAATTTGGATATTGGCATGACTAAATTTGCAAATGCTTATGCAATTAAGCGAGTAAATCTTGACATTTATACGATGGCATTAATATGGGGAATTAATACGTCAACATTCGAAGCTTGTCCTTACGCTAACGAAACCTATATTTATATTACTATTGTTCATAAGGGAAAAGTAACTTCTTCATTTGTGTTAGCCGAAGATTTGCAAGCCGGCGACCCTCCGGTATCAATGAGCCGTACCGTTAATGCAAGAATAAACAGAGACATGACCATTGATATTGAATTGTACGAGGAAAGCGATGAAGATATAGACGCCCCAAAAATTGAAATAAACAAGGAGAATTATATACTTACTTTGAATGACGGTAAGTTAATTGTTACAAACGAAAATAAGGAAAAACCAAAAAGGATAAATCGTCCCGCTAATTAATGGATTCTGTTTCGCAAATTGTATTAGGCGCTGCTTGTGGTGAAGCCATTGCAGGAAAAAAAATTGGCAATCGCGCTTTGCTTTGGGGAGCAATTGGCGGAACCATTCCCGATTTAGACGCTCTTTTTACACCGTTAACCGACCACGTGTCTGCTTTACTCGTTCATCGGGGCTACACGCATTGTTTGTTGTTTTCGTTAGTGCTTAGTCCGTTACTTGCATTTGTGGTTCACAATTTTGATAAACGCATAAGCTTTTTTAGGTGGATGCAATTGTTTTTTTGGTCGCTTATTACACATCCGTTATTAGATGCGTTTACAGGATACGGAACCCCTTTGTTTTTGCCTTTTAGTTCGTACCGCGTTGACATTAACAGCATTTTTATTATTGATCCGGTATATACATTAATTTATGTTTTTTGCTTAGTAAAAGTAATTCGGGCAAAAAATTATTTGGAGTTAAGAGCAAAATGGAATTGGCGCGGAATACGGTGGTCCACTTCTTATTTGTTGCTTACTGTTTTTAATCAACAACTTCATCAAAATGTTTTTTCTAATGAATTGGAAAAACAAAATATAAAATTTATAAATTCTTTTTCGGCTCCTACAGCAATGAATCAGTTGCTATTTTATAATGTTACTGTTACAAATAGCGGATATTATTTTGGTTATCACTCTTGGTTTGATACCGGGCCGGTTAAATTTAATTTCACACCTAAAAATGATTCATTATTGCCTTTTAATTTACACGAAAACTTAGCCATTCAAAAACTAAAACGATTTTCAAAAGGTTTTTATTGCTTTGAAAAAAACAAGAGCGGAACAATTGATTTTTGCGACGTTCGGTTTGGTAAAATAGGAGGTTTTAATAACGAACCAGGCTCATGGGTTTTTAAATGGAATATTGATTTTAAAAATCAAAACAAATTGAAAATTACACGCGGAAACTGGAGTTTTTCGCGGTTTAAAGCATTAGGAGCATTGTTTAAACGAATAGGAGGGAATTAAACAATTCACATTTTTTTGCATTTAATGGGGGGATAAACTGAACCCACTCATGTTGGTCGTGTACAGCCCGTTAAATTTAATACATTTAACCCCAAAACCATACTATGAATAACCGATTCAATTATTTACTCACGATAATATTTTTCGTTTTTATCGGAGTAGCATTTGCGTTTAATTATCGCCCAAACAAAGTTCAACAAAAGGAAAAATTAAAAACAATTTCTAAAATCAAAATCGCACCAATTAAAACCGGTGATTATGAAAAATTATGGAAGCGTGTCGATTCATTGCAAAACAAAGGTCTTTACGCCTCGGCACTTGAGCTTTCCGATAAAATTTTAAAATATGCTGCTACCGATAATTTACCCGCTCAAGTAGTGAAAGCAGTTGTTTACAAAATGAAATTCAGCTCCTACATAAAAGAGGAAGATTATATTATTTCTATTGCCGAACTAGAAAAAATTTCCGGTAACGCCGTATTCCCGTTAAAACAAATTATTCATTCAGTAACCGCCGAAGTGTATTACGGGTATTATCAACGCAATCGATGGAAATTTTATGACCGATCTACTACTGTAGAATTTAAAAATGAAGACATCTCTACTTGGGATTTAAAAACGCTTTCAAAAAAAATAATTTATGAATACATGTTGTCTTTAACAAATGAAGAGATGAGTAAATCCGCATCCATTGATAATTATAAAGACATTATCCAATATTATTCTGAAGACGGACGATTAACAAAACCGACATTGTACGATTTTTTAGCACGTCGCGCCTTCGATTTTTTTCAAGGTAATGAATTTGAAGTTACACGCCCGGCCGATCAATTTAACGTGAATGATGTGAAGTGGTTTTCGCCGGCAAATGAATTTATAAAACAAAAAATTGCCTCGGTAGATACGTTTAGTTGTAAATTGTATGCCACAAAAATTATTGGCGACATTGTTCGTTTTCATTTGGACGATAAAGACCCTTCAGCGTTAGTTTATAACGATATTGAACGGTTAAATTTCATGAGAAAAAATTCGACCATTACCGAAAAGGACAGTTTGTACTTTGAATCCGTTAAATGGCTAGCTAATCGGGTAAGCGCACACGAATCTTGGGCAGAGGTTCAATATTTTGTTGCAAATTATGTTAGTGAAAACGCAGCAAAATATAACGCGTTAACAAGCGAAAAATACCGATGGGACTATAAAAAAGCAATTGAAATTTTAGACGCGGCCATAAAAAAATATCCGAAATCTTTTGGCGCAGGCTTGTGTGAAGCAAAAAAGCAAACCATTTTAGACAAATATGTGTCATTTACTATTAATGACGCTATGGTTCCAAAATCAGCTTCGTTAGCTAAAGTTGATTACAAAAACCTTGACAAATTGTATTTCAGAATCATTAACGTTGGTTATAATTATGAAGGTGGTGACGATTATTATAATTACGAAAAATACATGAAGAAATTATTGGCCTATAAGCCGGTGACTTCTTTTGAATTGAAATTAAAAAATGAAGACGATTATCAATCCCATAAAATGGATTTTAAAATGCCTGAGCTTCCTTCGGGCGAATACATCATTTTAGGATCGCCTGCCGCCGATTTTAAGCTAAAAAATAACCATATAGGATATACGCAGTTTAAGGTAACCGATATTGCATACATTGATGCGCGCGACAATGAAAAAAACACGGTACAATATCAAATCATGAGTCGATTAACCGGTAAACCGTTAAGTGGTGCAAAACTTACGCTCATTCTTTACGAGTACAATAGCAATTCATACCGCTACGTTCGTAAACGCGGTAAAACATATACTGCCGATGAAAATGGAAAAATAATTATTGAAGCACCTAAAGATCGTTACCGATATTTTTATCCCGACATTGAATTTTTACAAGATCGTTTTGTTTCAGACCGACAAGAATATCAAAACGCCCCTTATGAAAGATCAAAATACGAAAGCGTACAAACCTATTTTTTTACCGATAGAAAAATTTATCGCCCGGGACAAACTGTTTATTTTAAAGGAATTCAAATTGCCACAACTGATGGAGAAAATCCGCGCTTAGTAACAAATTCAAGTGTTAACATTGAATTAAGAGATGTAAATTCTCAAAAAGTTGCTGAGCTTGATTTAAAAACAAATGAATTTGGAAGTTTTAGCGGCACGTTTGTGGCACCACAAGGCGTGCTTACCGGAAGTATGCAATTGTACGATGGTCATGGTTCTTATTTCTTTTCAGTTGAAGAGTATAAGCGTCCAAAATTTGAAGTTGAATTTAAACCCGTTGAAGGAACGTATCGTTTAACCGATACAATTAGCGCAAAAGGATATGCAAAGGCTTATTCAGGCGCAATGGTTGACGGCGCCGAAGTAAAATATCGTGTTGTACGAAACGTTAATTATTGGCGCTGGTATTGGTGGTGGGGATCGCAACCGTATTCGAGCCCTGTTGAAATTAATAATGGCGTAACATCTACCAATGAAAAAGGTGAATTTATCGTTAAATTTAATGCAGTTCCCGATAAAACATCGAATCCAAAATTTTTGCCGGTTTTTAGTTATGTAGTTTATGCCGATGTGACCGATATTAACGGGGAAACGCGTTCGTCATCACAAAACATTAATGCCGGATATCATACCCTTAACATTAACATTGGCATTTCGCCCGAAACAAATCGTAACGGAAAAAATGTTGTTTCGTTTACAACAACGAATCTCAATTACAATAAAGTTTCGGCGAAAGGAAAAATAAAAATATCAAAACTTGTTGATCCGGGTCAGCTTATTGTTGATCGAAAAATTGAACGCTGCGAGTATCATCAATTAAGTAAAGAAGAATTTAAAACTCTTTTCCCTTATGAAAATTATGACGATGAAAACAACTATGAATTGTGGAAAAAAGGAAAAGAAGTAATGAATTTTGATTTTAATACCGAGAAAAGTGATACGTTAATATTACAAGAATTAAAAACGTGGGAGCCCGGAATTTATATTGCCGAAGCTGTTTCGGTTGATAAATGGATGCAAGAGGTAAAAGAAAAAGTATATTTCACGGTATTTGATGCTAAAGCAAATAAATTGGCTGCGGCAAAGGAGTTATATGTAAAAAGTTTTGATAGTTATTTAGAACCCGGCGATACAGCAAAAATTCTTGTTGGCTCATCCTATAATGATGTGAAAGCCCTGGTGGAATGGGAGGCTAAAGATAATTTTATTTTGTCAGAATGGATTACGCTAAACAACGAACAAAAAATCTTAAAATTTCCGATTGAGGAAAAACATCGGGGCAATATTTCATTTACAATTTCATTCATAAAAAACAATCGTTTCCATACCCAAAAAGAATATATAACAGTACCCTTTACCAATAAGGAATTGGATATTGAATTTGAAACTTTCCGAAACAAATTGCAACCGGGACAAGACGAAGAATGGAAAATTAAAATTAAAGGAAAAAAAGGCGATAAAGCCGCCGCCGAAATGCTGCTAACCATGTATGATGCTTCGTTGGACGCGTTTGCCTCAAATTATTTTTACATGAGTGTTTGGCGCGGAATGTATTCCTACCGTTATTGGAATTCATCCGAAGGATTTAGCGCTATAAATGATCAGGCATACGATAACAATTTTAACACGTATAAAAATTGGCCTTACCGAAATATTTTCCAAATGAATTGGTTTGGCTTTTATCCGTCAAACAATTATTACAGAAACAATGAAGGATATTACGCCGACTATGATGGTACTCCTTATCCTTCGGGTGGAGTGGTCACCAAAGATTCAAACCGATCTTATGCAAATAAAAAAGGCAAGGGCGATAGTTTTGCTGAAATGGATTTAGCAAAAGCTGAGGAAGAAAAATCAAACGGTAATGGCAATGGTCAAGCACCACCGCCACCACCACTGCCAATTGATGGAAAAAATGCTGAACGAAATTTAATGGAACCAATGTCTGAAACTACTGCTTCAACGACAGGTGATGATATGCGCCGTGGTGAATTAAGCAATGTAAAAGCAAGAACCAATTTAGGCGAAACCGCGTTTTTCTTTCCGCATCTTGAAACGGATGAAAACGGAAACATCAATGTAAAATTCAAAATGCCCGAATCACTTACAAAATGGAAAATTTTAGGAATTAGCCACACTCAAGATTTAAAAACAGGAACAATTCAAAAAGAATTGGTCACACAAAAGGAATTAATGGTTGTTCCAAACATGCCTCGATTTTTACGCGAAGAAGATAAAATAACGTTGTCGGCAAAAATCACCAATTTAAGCGATAACGAAGTTTCCGGCAACGCTGTATTGGTTTTAATGGATGCGTTTACCCTTAAACCGTTAGCCGACAAATTTCAATTAAAAAACGATGTTGTTGTTTTCACGGCAAAATCAAAACAAAGCACAGCGGTAAGCTGGGACATTTCAGTTCCCTTTGGTCACGAAGCCATTACTTGGAAAGTTGTTGCAAAAGCAGGAAATTTTTCGGATGGTGAAGAATCGGCCTTACCGGTTTTATCAAATAGAATGTTGGTAACCGAAAGCATGCCTTTACACATTCGTAAAAAAGGAAGTAAGGAATTTGTGTTTTCAAAATTATTGGACTCAAAATCATCCTCAACGCTAAAAAACTATAAACTTACTTTAGAATACACAAGTAATCCCGCTTGGTACGCGATTCAAAGTTTACCGTATTTAATGGAATATCCTCACGAATGTGCCGAGCAAACGTTCTCTCGCTTTTATGCGAACAGCATTGCTTATAATATTGCTAATTCAAACCCAAAAATTAAAGCGGTGTTTGACGCTTGGAAAAATTCTTCACCCGAAAGTTTTTTGTCGAACCTTGAAAAAAATCAAGAATTAAAAGCTGTCGTATTAGAAGAAACGCCTTGGGTGTTAGATGCGAAAAATGAAAGTGAAAGAAAAAAGCGCATTGGACTTTTGTTTGATTTTAACCGCATGGCCAATGAATTGGAGCGCACCATTAAAAAACTTGAAAAAATGCAAGCTTCAAATGGCGGTTTTCCATGGTTCCCCGGCATGCCCGAGAGCCGATACATTACTCAACACATTGTTACAGGAATGGGTCATCTTGATAAATTAGGCGTGAAAAAAATTCGCGAAGACGAAAAAGTTTGGCGCATGGTAAAAAAAGCCATTGGTTATTTGGATCATGAATTCCTACGCGATTATCAGGAACTAAAACGCTACAATAAAAATTATTTGAAAGATCAAACCATTTCTTATTACGAAGTTCAATATTTGTATGCGCGCACTTATTTTTCTGATTTAAAAATTGGTGGCGAAACAAAAGAAGCGTTCGACTACTTCATTAAACAAGAACAAAAATATTGGTTGCAGTTCAATTTATTTTCCGAGGCAATGATGGCGCTAACACTATACCGAAATAAAGACACAAAAACCACATCCGATATCGTTAAATCGTTAAAAGAACGATCGCTTTTCAATGATGAAATGGGTAGATATTGGAAAGAAAACACATCGGGGTATTATTGGTACGAAGCGCCAATTGAAACACAAGCAATGATGATTGAATGTTTCGATGAAGCTGCCAACGATTCGGAAATGGTTGAAGAATTAAAAGTTTGGTTATTGAAAAATAAACAAACCAATGCTTGGCAAACAACAAAAGCAACTACCGAAGCGTGTTTTGCTTTATTAATGCGCGGTAGTGATTGGTTGGCTAACGACGAACCGGTTGAAGTACAAATCGCTGGGAAAGTAATTGACCCGAAAGCGATGGATGTAAAAACAGAAGCCGGAACCGGTTACTATAAGGTAAATTGGAGTGGCGATGAAATAAAACCTGAAATGGGTAAAGTGAAATTAACAGCGAATACGAATTCTGTTTCATGGGGAGCATTGCACTGGCAGTATTTTGAAAACATGGATAAAATTACAGGTTATGAAACACCAATTAAAATAAAGAAAGACTTATTCATGGTTGAAAATACTTCGTCGGGCCCGGTTATTAAACCCATCAAAAACAAATTAAAAGTGGGCGACCTTGTTCGTGTTCGTATTGAAATTCGTGTTGATCGTCAAATGGAGTTTGTACACATGAAAGACATGAGAGCAGCCGGATTTGAACCTGTTAACGTAATGTCACAATATAAATATCGAGATGGACTCGGTTACTATGAAGCCACTCGCGATGCCGCCACCAATTTCTTTTTTGATAATGTGGGCAAAGGAACTTATGTGTTTGAATATGATTTAAGAGTGGCGCATGCCGGCGATTTCTCAAATGGAATTTGTCAAATTCAATGCATGTACGCACCTGAATTCAATTCGCATAGCAGTGGCATAAGAGTTGCAGTAAATAAAAAATAAAATAACTCAAAAAGGCGCTTGTGCAAAGCGCCTTTTTTAATTCAAAAAAAATCTTTTTGCGGGGCTCAACTATAGTTAGGTGCATTTGTTTTGCAAAACGTATATTTGAACATGCAATTCACTCAACATAAAATAGATTTAAAACATTCGGCATTGTTTCTAAGAAACGACGGTGTTTTGGAAGTGCTTTGTTCAGATCATGATTATACCGAAAACGACATCAAAGAAATAACTTTGGAAATCGGTAAACTTACCAATGGTAAAAAAATTTTACTATTGGTAATTGGAAGCAGATATTCGCACTTTGATAGTGATGCAAGAAACTATATGGCAACCCCCGAAAGCATTCAGTTTTCAATTGCCGAAGCGTATGTTATTCAAACTTTACCCCAGCGTTTATTATTAAATTTTTACATTAAAGTAAATAAACCGGCTGTGCCAACACGATTCTTTACCGAAAAAAACGATGCCGAAAAATGGTTAAAACGCATACAAATTAAAGCGTAGCATTTTGCTAAATCATGTAAAAAATCATCAAATTAAGTTATTGAATTTAAAATAAACAAACCCGGGCATTGTATTTGAAGGAGTGTCTTTATAAACGTTAACCCATGAAAAAGTTGTTTGTTTTACTTTGTGTTTTATCTTTTTACAATTGTAAAAAAGACTTTGCCGTATCAGAAAATTCATTGCGCCAAAGCGTAAAAGCCGGAAATCCATTTAATGTGTGGGTTCTTGATCACCACAACGCAGCCAATAATAAAATCACTCAAGAAAGCGAGGTGTACAAAAATAAAATTAACCCGGTTATTACGCTAAATAAAGACTACACTTATCAAATTGATTATACTCCCGATACAGGGAAAGTAGTGGTTAGTGAGTTCGGCACTTTTAATTTTTTATACGATAAGGGATCCATTGTTTTTTACCCGTCTTCGGGCAGCGCTTATTCATTCGGAATTTATAAAACCAACGAAGAAAGTTTTGTGTTCATGCACTTTCTTAAAAACAAAATGTACACTACATCAGATTCACAAGGGCCAAATGAAAAACTTTATTTTAGCGATATCGATTAAAAGAAGAAGAAGAAGAAATAAAAAAGAATAGCTTTTTGGCGATCCACCCCTTCAAATCGCCCAAGCGTACTACCGCTACTGTCATATACATAGTTTCCGTCAATTCTTCCCAAAGTACTACCGCTTCCATTATAAATGTAATTCCCATCAATACGTCCAAGCGTACTACCGCTTCCATCATAAATATAATTCCCATCAATTCTACCAATAGTACTTCCCGACGAATTGTATAAATACTGGGCTTTACATTCGTTAATAACAACCAACATTACTAATACCGCGATGGAGCAAATGATTTTTTTCATGATTTCAAAAAAGTTATATTCAAAAATTAGGATTTTAAGGATAGTAACAAATACTGTGCCTCAACATTACAATTAAACAAAACCATTGCATAAATCAAATTTTCATGTGTTTTTTACTAAATAAGCGGCTTACGGCTATTAAGCAGTATAAACCCAAGGTAACGTACCCAATTCGCTTTCGCCGTGCAAAAATCTATGGTATAAGAGGGGGGTTACAAAACAAATTCAACCGTGTTGGTTATTAACAAAAAACACGTACTCAAAAACCAAAATTTTCATTGTTGAAATCGTTGCGAAAGTTTGATTTTCAATAGCATTTCTCTTATAGAGCAGGTTCGTTTCCCCAATGAAAAAACAAGGTTATTAACATGCTAAATTTGGCTTTTCCGAATGAAAAACCGGAATAGGATAAGGCGCTTCTTAGGAGAACAGTTGCTTTTCCCAATAGAAATGATGAGTGACGAAAAAACACGGCTACGTTCATGCCTCATTTTTAGCAATTAAAAATCGCGTTTTTCATTGGTAAAAATCAAAAATTACACCATCCTTTCATTGATGAAAAAGAGTCATTTTCCAATGAAAAAACGGCCGAAAACCGAAAATCCAAAAAGCGGTTAAAAAAAACATTTAAAAAAAAATGAAAGAAATGTGTTGTCATATTAATAGATGTATATATTTAGCGAACTAAATAAACCATTGAGTTATGGCAAAAAAAGCAACCAAAAAAGCCGCTAAGAAGCCGGCAAAAAAAGCTGCAACTAAAAAAGCAGCTCCAAAAAAAGCAGCTCCAAAAAAAGCTAAAAAAGCAGCTGCCCCAAAAAAGAAAACTGCTCGTAAACCGAATGCGGCTTTCATGAAACCTCTTGCACCAAGCGCGACGCTTGCTGAAGTAGTAGGTAAAGGATCTATGCCACGCACAGAAGTTGTGAAAAAAATGTGGGCATACATTAAGAAAAACGGTCTTCAAGACAAAAAGAACAAGCGCATGATCAATGCTGACGCAAAATTGAAAACAATTTTCGGAGGAAAAGGTCAGGTTTCTATGTTCGATTTAGCTAAGATCCTTTCAAAACATTTGAAATAATCCATTTCAAATCGAAATAAGAAAGGGGCTTTTTTAAGGCCCCTTTTTTATTTTTAGCATTATTGTACTTCTGTACTTCCCAGATGAAAATTTATCCAGGAATGCCGAAATTCTTGGTGCGCACGCAACGGTTTTAATTGCTCGCCGCTGTGTTTCCCTTTGTAACACGCCCCATTTAAATTCCATTTTGATAAACTTTCTTTATCCGTTAAAACGCCATTTTTCACATCGTATTCAAACGTTTTTCCATTGGGCGCGTATGCCGAAAAACTTATATTATCATTGTACTGTATTAATAAAAACGAATTGTTGCTCACCATTTTCTTTTTAGTAAGCACATTCCAATCAACCATATAGTTTTTATTTTTTGCGATAATTCCAACTACCCAAGATTTCATTTTTCCGCTTACAAAATCTCTTCCTTCCAAGCTGCTTTTTAATGTTCCTTCATCGTATTCTTTTAATCCTTTATATTCATTTTTAAATGCACTATCGGGTTGCAATATTTTTGTATCGGGATGCTTTTGTTCCCAAGCGGCAAGTGTTAACTGCTCACTCAAAATTTCTTCGAGCGTCGATCCTTGTTTAGGTCCCGCTACACATTCTCCGGTAACTTGTCGCCACCAGCTCCCTGTTGCATTATCGCGAAACAAAGCATTGTAAGTATCCATTCCAATTAAAGTAAACAATGCTTTTTCTCCGTCGATATTTGGATCATATACGCGTCCGCTTCTGCAAACCGTACAATAAGTAACCAATATATTTTTCCCTCCAATTTTATCATTAATTTGGTGATGATAGCCGATAATTTCAATGGGATAAGCCTTGCTTTCGCCATTAACAGAAACACCCAACACCAATTGATTCGGAAATAATTTTACCGTTTTTGTATTGGTAAAAGCAACCGTTTCCATGTCTTTAAACATGGAGCCGGCACGCATTTCATGACTGCATAAATAATGAATAAAGAAAGCGATTAAAGAAAGTAAAATCGTGCCTGTTTTTGTGAACCACCGTGAAGGTTTGAATTCGTGCCAATAAAAAGGAAGAATAAGGATTACTGAAAAAATGCGCAACCACCATAAATTTTCATTGAGAAAATAAGCGATGCCAATATGAGAATTTTCCTGACTGTTAGGGAAAGGCAAAAGATAATACGCCGCAAAAATTTCGCTCAACACAAAAATAAAAAAGCCCGTGAAGAAGAGAAGTTTTTTCATTGGGAATAAAGGTAGAAAAAAAGCTTTTTTCTTAAGAAAACATGAGGCAATAAAAAATCCCGCAATAGCGAGATTAAGGAAGTTGAGATTATCGGATTTGAAAATGATTGGGACGAACCGATTACCGTTTTATTGTAAAATTGTCAATAATCTGCGTTCGGTTATATTAATTGATTAGCCCTGTGTTACAAAATGATTTTTTCGGAGGAAAAATTCCGATTAACCCTTAACCCTTAAAAGACAAAATCCCCTGAAAACATTGAGTTTACAGGGGATTTTTGTTTGTGGAGATTATCGGAGTCGAACCGATGACCTCTTGCATGCCATGCAAGCGCTCTAGCCAGCTGAGCTAAACCCCCAAGTATTCTGTAGGCCTCGGCAACAAAGTAATTTTCATCTTCTTTACAGGCATACAAAAATAATCCTTTTTTTAATGTGTGTGCGACAAAACCTTTTTCAATCTCTTAAATAGCTTTTTCCTGCAAACCCAACACTTCAGCTATATTTAAAGCACTTGAGGTTTCACCTTCAATTATGGTAAATGAAATATTGATTTTTGTATGTGGATTTTCCTTTAACGTCTTATAATTTAAATTACTTATATTTTTTACATCGGCTACAGCCAATTTATTGCCGGGTAAAACAGCAATTAATTTTGCGCCGTCATCGGGCAATAATGTAATGTTTTTCCATTCACTTTTCGGATAACGGATAACTGTACGATAAGCCTCACTAATATAAATCAATTCTACTTCATTTATTTTTTCAATCGCGTTGCCAAAATCAGGAGCAATTTCAACCTGTACATAATCTTCCTCTTTTTGTAATCTGTCAACATTATAAACTCCAAAGGCATGTACTTCTAACGTTCTAAACACATCTGCAATTTTATTTTTACGCATTTCTTCCTCCACCGCTTTGCGAACGGCTAAATTGTATTTGTTTTTCCAATAGGACGGACTAAAAGCCAATAACGATTTAATAGGGAAAAAAGGTTTAATGTGCGCAGTGTATTTTCCCTTTCCCTTGGCTTGTGAAAGTTCAAGTTTATAGGTACCGTCGGTATTGGGCGTTAAATTGCATAAAGCGGTTGATGCCCAAACCGGCCAAGCTTCATTATTCAGTTTTTTCCAAAGTAATAATGAGGCCAAATATTTATTTCCCATAAAATCGATGCTTTGATAACAGTAAACATTTGTCCACGTAACTCCGTAATCTTTTATTTTTCCTTGCAAGGTTAAGTCGCTTCTTTTCTTTTGAATTTCTACCGATTTATCGTTGAGGTAAACATCCAGCAAAGCCATATAATTAAAAGCGAAATACCCCTCAAGCGGCACATTGAATTCTTTTACTTTGCTTCGCGCTTTGCGAAATATCTTTTTTTTCTCGGGATTAATTTGTGTTTCCAAATCTTTTAAATAGTTCCAATTGCGCGTGTTTTTTTCATCCAAATAGAAAGCATGATGTTTGCCTTCGTCAATGAATGAAGCAAAATTCACAGCTATCACTTTTCCCGAGTCTAGAAAAACTTCGTTATTGTTTTGATAGGCCCTAATTTCAAACATACCGGCCGAGTGAAATCGTTTCAGCATTCCGGCAGCGTCATAATTTAATGGAATACCCGAAATTAAAATGTCGTAAACGGTTTGCATTTCGCGGTAACGAATTTTAATTTTTCCGCTAACTTTTTCTTTCTTATCATTAATAAAATTTCCGGCGATAATTGTTAGGGATGTGCCGTAATTGTTTTTTGCGGTTAACGTGTAATTTGAATCGGCATCAATAATAAATTCTTCAAATGAAACGTCGGCGTTTTTAAACGGTTTACGAATTACAGGAACCGCTGCGGTAATTTCTTTTTTCTTTTTAGAAATTGTTTTTTTCTTTGTCGAATTTTTTTGACCACACGCAGCAACAATTATTGCTAAAAAAAACAAGGCAATTTTTTTAACCGAAGAATTCATTTTTGTTTGTTCAAATAGTTTACTGCAACTTCCCAATAATTGACTTGTTTAACATCAAATTTTTTTCCATAGGGAAAGCAAGCACAATCAAATTTATTTTCAATTTCTTTTTTGGTATTTAATAATCCAAAATTGTATAGTGTGGCTAAATATTTTATAGTGTTGGCCGTGGCAACATCGTTCATTAGCATTGTATTTTTTCCGTATTCAATAAAACAGCAAGCATAACGCACTTGCCATTTCAATTCTTTTAAACGAGCAACTCTAACAGCGCGTTCATCTTCCTTGTTTTTTGACTTAATCAATAAAAAATTATATTTATTTTTTAAACCGAATTTGTTTTCATTTACAATTTGTTCAAGTTTGTCGGCAAACGATGGTTTCATTTGAAAATGTCCAATTGAAAAATCAGCCTCATTCTCGCCGTACGAAACATACAACAACTCCAGTGCTTTTTCTTCGGCTAATTCGCTTAATATTGAAAATCGAATGTACTCTGGAAAAACAACACTTTGTACTTCAACAGCATTTACGTGTAACTTGCCACATTCGGCTGTAATGGTTTTTTCATCGTTTTTCATCAATTTTGTTGCAGCAGCATAGTCCTTACCGAAAAATTCATCAATCTTATCGTTAGCGACAAAAAAAAGGCCAAAAAAAAGGATTAAAATTTTCACTGTTTTAAGGAGGATATGCCTTGGTGGTGCATTAACCGCATAATTTGTAACGAACTTAACCCTTCTTTGTTACAGGATTACACTTCATCGTCATACTTTCCCAACAAGCGTTGTTTAATTTCTTCGATGTGTTTGTCTTTTTTTACCTGCCTCAATTTAATGGCGCTTTTGGTAAAATACTTATGCATGGTAAGGAATTTAATTTGCATTTCGTCCCAGGCGCGTTTATCACCTACAATTTCTCGCTCATGCAATTCAAGCCTTAATGTATCGGCAATTTGATGGAAGTCGTCGCGACCTAAATAATCTAAATCGGCATCGCAAATTATTTCTTGTAAATGAGATTGTGGATTATGTGGGATAATTGTCGCATAAATTAATTTTTCTACATCCGTTACTTGTTCGGGTGTATATCCGTACAAGGGCAAAATCTCGCGCGACATTCGAATTCCTATTGGCTCATTTTTTGCATATTGTTCAACAAATCCTGCATCGTGATAGGTGGCGGCCGATTTTAAAACAAACATTTCTTCACCGGTAATTCCTTCTAAGAGCGCAATACGTTCAACGGCCTCTACAACATCGTATGTATGATGAATGCCATGATAATATAAATTATTAGGCAATTTTTCTTTTAGTATTTTCATAATGTGTCGTTCTGCCTTTTTGTAGTTAATACTACTGTACAAATGCAGGTCAACGTATTTTTTAAATTTTTCATTCGGATAAATGCCTTCTTCATCTTCCGATAATCCGGGTTTTATTCGATGAATAAAATACATATCAATTTCACCGGTATTTTTTGTGGCAATTTTTCCGCGATAGGTACACTCAAAAAACGGCTCAATTTCGGCATAGGTACTTCCCGAAACATTTATCATTCCTGGTTCGCATGAAGTTTCCAATCTACTGGCAACATTTACCGTACTTCCCCAAATATCATAAGCAAAACGTTTAATTCCAATTACACCTGCTATAACTTCGCCGGTGTTTATTCCTAAACGCAACTCCCACGGATCTCCACCGGCATCGGCAAATTTGGCGTTTATTTTACGCATTGCGTTTTGAATTTCTAATGCCGCCAATACGGTATCAATTGGGTTGCTTTTATTTCGTATCGGTAGTCCGCCTGCGCACATGTATGAATCCCCAATGGTTTTTATTTTTTCTAAACCAAATTTTTGAATAATTTCATCAAATTCTATGAAGTAAGAGTCAAGTCGTTCAACTAAATCGGCCGGACGCATTTTTTCAGCTTGTTTTGTAAATCCTTTAAAATCGGTAAACATAACTGTTACCTGACGATAGCTTCTTGCAGATGCTTTTCCTCTTGTTTTTAATTCTTCGGCGGTGTCCTTTGGTAAAACATTCATCAATAAATTTTCAACCTTTTCTTTCTCCACTTCAAGCATTTTATTTTGCTCTTCAATTTTTTGGTTTTGCATCATTACTTCTCGCGTACGCTCTCTAACTTCTTTTGCCAAACGTAAACGATGATTTTTTATAGCGTTTATGCGCGCTTGCCACACACCATAAGTAAACGCTAAAAGCATGAGTATAATTATTGTTCTAAACCACCACGAAGCCCAAAATGGTGGCGAAATATGAATGTTAATCCACGCCGGTTGCGAACTCCAATCGCCATCGCTATTACAGGCAAAAACTTTAAATGTATAATTTCCGGGCGATAATTTTGTGTAATGTGCGCTTCTTATTGTACCAACAAAATTGGTGTCTTCATCGGCGCCTTCTAAAATGTATTTGTATTTGTTTTTTTCAGGATTGGAAAAATGCAAGGCCGAGAAAAAAATGGATAAATTGTTTTGACGATAGCTCAAATAAATGTCTTTTTGATAAGAAACATTTTCGGTTAAAGGAGAGTTTTCGCTTACGGTTAATGATTTATTAAACAATTGAACATCGGTAATCGCAACTAATGGAGGGTGGTTGTTTTTTAAGATTTCCGAAGGATTAAATTTATTATAGCCGTTAATTCCGCCAAACATTAATTCGCCTTTGCGATTTTTATAATATGCTCCGGTATTAAATTCATTGCTTTGCAGTCCGTCTCGTTCTTCAAACACAATAAATTTTTTACTTGCAGTATTTAACATTGCTAGTCCTCGATTTGTACTAATCCATAAATTCCCAAGATTATCTCCTATTACGCCATAAACTGCGTTATTGGGTAATCCGTTAGTTTCATTAAAAAATTCAGTTTTACCGGTTTTAGGGATAAAACGAATTAAGCCCGAACCGAAAGTTCCAAGCCACAATGCGTGGTTTTGATCTTCCCAAATGGAAGTAATTAAAACTTCATCTCCGGCAGTTTTTGATTTAAATACATTGAATTTTTTAAATGAATGAATGTTTAGTTCTCCATTTTTAACTGAAGTTTCAATTTTATACAAGTAGCCATCATCTGTCGAAAACCATTTTGCTTTTTTCGAATCAATAAACAAAGTTCTTACAATTGACGAATTGTGTAGTTTAATTTTTGATTCATTTTCTTCATTCCCGCTAAAGAATTTATACTTTCCTGTTTTTTTGTTTAAAGCGCTTAACCCTTGTTTTGTGGCTGCCCAAATGTATCCGTCTTCGTCTTCTACAATTCTATAAATTCTGTTGTCTCCATATTTGTCAAAATTGGGTTTAAAAGGTACAGGCACAAAATCAGCTGATGAATAATCGGCATTCAATTTTAATTTAAACAATCCATCAATGGCGCCCACCCAAATGGTTTGATCACGATCGGTGTAAATCGAAAAAATACTATTGTCATTTGCCGCTGTTCGATTTAATCCTTTATGTCGATAATGAAAAACAAGTTCTTGCTGCCATAAAACTAAATCTATTCCGCCTCTTGTTCCAATCCAATAATTTCCGTCGTGTGTTTCGGCCATGCTCCACACCAATTTGTCTTGTAAGGAATAGGGCTCGTTGAAAACAAAGGTCATGTGATCAAAAAATTGTTTCGTTGGATCGTATCTGCTTAAACCATTTCCGGTACCCACCCAAATACAACCGCTTTTGTCTTCTAAAAAGCAATGAATATTATTATCAATTAAAGAGTTTTGAATATACTCGCTTGACTTGTAGTGATAGTAAAAATAGCGGCCGCCTTTACTCGGTTGAATTATACTAAATCCCTCGCCGCTTGTTCCTACAAAAATAGTGTTGTTTTGTGCAATATAAACTGTTCTAACGGAGTTGGAACTTATGCTGCCTTTATCGATCGGATTATGTGTTAGCCGGTCAAACTTAAAATTACCGAACGGCCCCCATATCTTATACAAGCCGGCATTGGTGGCAACCCAAATATCGCCTTCTTGATTTCGTGTAATTGACCAAATAATATCGCTTGCAAGCGGGTTATTAAAATTTTGACCCGGTTTAAAGGTATAGGTGTCCGACGATTTTAAATCGGCAACAATTAATCCGTTGTCACCTGTTCCAATCCATAAATAACGATTGTCTTGTACAAATAAACTTTGAATAAAATTAGTTCCTAATTTATTTTCGTCAAAAACAATTTTATGTTTTTTGGTTTTTAAATCTATTGCTGCTACACCGCCATTATCACTTCCCGCATACATGGTATTCCCCGAAACGCATAAAGCGTACACAAACCGAAAATTGGCGCCTAAATTTAAACGTTGTACTTTTTCTGTTGCCTTATTAAATATATTTATTCCGCCGCCATCGGTTCCTAACCACAAGTTTCCGCTTTTGTCATCACACATGCTTTGAATGTAATTGTTGGAAAGCGTGTTGGTTTGTGACGAATTGCTTTTAAATATTTTAAACTCATAGCCATCAAAGCGATTTAATCCGTCTTGTGTGGCCAACCAAATAAATCCTTTTTCATCTTGTAAAATTGCGTTAACCGAACTTTGTGATAATCCGTTGTTAATGGTATAGTTTTCAAATCGAATATGACGTTGAGAAATAGAATGGGAAACAACACCAAATAAAAAAATGAGGACGATGTAAAAATGTGTACGAATTTTATATTGCATATGTCCCAAGTACGTTATATACGAACACCAATTACCAGCATATCATCAACTTGCTCAAAAGTTCCACGCCAGTTTTCAATGGTTTCATCCAAATATTTTTTTTGTTCATGCATTGTCATTGGCGAAATCTCTAATAGCATATCTCTAAACTGCTTATACATGAATTTTTTTCCCTTTAATCCGCCAAATTGATCGGCATATCCGTCCGAGAAAATATAAATGCAATCTCCTTTTTCAAGTTTAATCTTATGATTTGTATAATGTTTTGAGCCGGGTTCAAAACCGCCAATGGCAAATGGGTCGGCATCCAATTGTGTAAGCTTCCCTTTTCGAATTAGGTAAAGCGGATTGTTTGCGGCGGCAAAATCCAACTCCATTTCTTTGGTATGCAAAGCGCAAAGTGAAATATCCATTCCATCGCGAACCATATTTTTTTCGCTGCCGCGATTCAACGATTCCGATGAAATCTTGTTAATGTCATTTAATATTTTTGCAGGCTCAGCTAACTCGTGTTCTTTCACTGCCTGGTTTAAAGCGTTTGCTCCAACTAAACTCATAAATGCTCCTGGCACACCATGCCCGGTGCAATCAACTGCTGCAAATAAAACCGACTCTTTTTTACGGTACATCCAGTAAAAATCGCCGCTTACAATGTCTTTTGGTTTAAATAAAATAAAGGATTCAGGCAATAATTCTCTTACAAAGGAATCGGCAGGTAAAATTGATTCTTGCAAACGTTTTGCATAACGAATACTATCGGTAACGTCTTTATACAACTCCTCAAGTTTTTGGCGTTGTTTTTCAATTTCTTCTTTTTGACGCACCACTTCCTCGGTACGTTCAATTACCTTTTGTTCAAGAATTCTCTCGTTTTCCGCAAGGTCATCACGCATTTTTAGTAATGCGTGGCCTAAAACATCTTCATCACTTAGTGGTGTGTAAGGGTAATTAAAATTACCACTACCTACTTGATTGCTAAAATCAGTTGTTCTTCTTAATCCGTCAACCAACGAATTCAAAGCAACACTCATTTCACCAATTTCATCTTTTGTTTCTTTTGCTTTATGCTCGGGTTGCACGCCTTTACCAAGCATTCGTAACGAATCGCGTAAATTATGTACCGGTTTTACAATTGATCGGGTGGTGAGTGAAGCAATTATAATTGAACCAACTGTTAGCGCAATGCCGGCAAATATTACTAAATAAAACAAGAAATTAAATGAGCGAGAAACTTTATCGGTTGCATCACTAAGTATTGATGATGTTTTTGCCGCACTTAATTCTAATCTTTTTCGTAAAGCTTCTGTTCGAATGGTAACTTCTCGAAATTGAAACTCAATATCGCCATCAGGTGCTACAAGTGGTGTAACCGAAAAAACGTTTAAATCTATATTGTAATCAGGAAAATCAGGAAGCGTTTCCTCCACAATTTTATATAAAGCATCCAGTTTGTCAATTTCATTAAAAACTATTGCGGCCTGCTTCTCGTCAACATGCGACCATTTTTTAGATAACACAATAATTTTTCTTTTCACATCAGGTATGGAATCCTTCATGATAGAAATTAATTTTAATTTATCCGGGTCATCGGCACTTTTTTGAACAGTAGCCCATTTAATGATTAACTGTTTTGAGGTGGTCAGCAACCTGTCTAATCGATACAATTCGCTTAGCGAGGGCTTTTCAACTTTGGTCTGAAACTCTGAAATTTCATTCGATTTATCGAATACATCGGTGCCGTCTTGTACAGATTTTATTGTAGCTAAAAAAACAACGATGATGAATACGATTATGATTCCGAAACCTAAACCGATTTTTTTCCCTATGGTTAACTGAAACAGTTTCATTTGTAAGGGGATAAATATAGGTCTTTTTTACATTACTCCTTGTCTTTGATTTGAAGTAGCTGTGTATTTATTTCATTGTATTTATCGGTTTCGTTAAGCTCGTAATATATTCCCATTAAAGCCACTAATAACTCTCGTTTACTTTTACAAGTAGCCAATTGAAGTGCTTTTTTCATGTGTGGCAATGATTTTTGAAACAAATCGGCACAGCGCGTTTGCGCATCAATAACTTGTTCCAACGGGGTAGTGTCTTCAAGGCTCAATATAATTTCAACTCCGTAATTGTAGTACAACTGTGCAATTTGGTAATGGCCATTGCAATCTGTCGAATCAATTTCTAATACTCGTTCAAAAGTTTTTATTGCTAAATCGAAATATTGTTGGGTGCTTGCCGCCTTTTTATAATCGAATTTGCGACTAATTTGTGCGCCCATAAATAAATAAACTTCTTTATCGGTTTTTTTGAAATTTGCGTTGGGGTCAATTATTCGCATGGTTTCCTTATACTTCTCATAAAGTGGCTCAGCTTTTAAATAATTTACAGTATCTAAATTCCGAACCATGTCATTGTAAAAAGTCCCTGCTAAAAATTTAATATTAATCGACGAGTTATTGGTGTGTTCCATTTTTACATCTTTCTGTATGCACGTTTTAAACGCATCAATAGCTACAATTCGTGAATGAGAATTAATGTTCGAAGTTTCAAAAGCTTTGTAATGGTCCTTATAAATCATTCCTTTTACGTAAAAAGTATACGACTCATTCATTTCTTTTGTGTTTGTTAATGCCGAATCAATATACTTCATTGCCATTTCATACTGATTTTCCTGATAATATAAAATAGCCCTGTTTGTATACGACATTTGGCTATAGGTAAAAGTAGGCGCGCTTAAGCAAAAAATTAAAACAATATGTCGTAATACGCTGCTCATTTATTCCACTTTTGTAGCCAATTCGGTTAGCTGTTTTCCAACGGTTAATTTGTGTTTTACTGCGTTTGTTTTACTCAACTCGTAAGTTTGTTTATTGTTTCGTATAATAAAATTAATTACCGCGCCCTCTTTAAGTGCTCCTTCTTTTTCAGAAACAATTAGTGTGCTTTTTGATTTAAATTTTTTTGCCAATTCCGATGTCTTTCCCGCATTTTCTTTAGTTACAAATAAAATATGACAAGCTGTAATTTCATTGTAATCTTTAAAATGACTTATATGAATAGTTTGTGATCCCGCCGATTTTCCCGAATATTTTCCCAATTCGCTTACTAAATTCGTTTCACCAAAAACACCAATATTAAACGCCCCCGATTTTAGCTCTTTAGGCCAATCAACCATTCCCGTAAAGTTGTAAATGTATAATGCCTTTAGCCGCGAGTTCAAATCAGGCTGCTGCTGTAAACTCATCGTTGACAATGAAATCAGAAGTGATATAAAAATTCGCTTAAACAAGATGTTTTTATGGTTTGCTTATTGGCTTAAGCCAAAATCGTACCAAGCCTAAAAATAAGCATTTTTCGAATATCTAACCTCTTGTACCCATCACTTTTCGGGTTCGATTAGCCTTGTGTTTTTGTCGGCGTTTCATGTATTTGCGCATATTTTCGCTGTATGTCGAAGGATTATTGTATTTACGTCGGCCAACACTATATCCTCTTTTACGGTGTTTGCGCGTACGATAACGATAGTTCTTTTTATCGCGATAACGGTTATTGGTATATCCGTATTTACTTTTTCGTTTTCCAACAAAAACATCTCCGGTAACACCACCTTTTTTATGCCGGCCCATTCCTTTTTGTTTATAGCCTTGCTTTCTTTTTTTACTCATCATCATTCCTTTTTTTGAATAATGATTGTTTTTACCGGAAGAAAAAGTGCCGTTCTTCTTAAAATTTTTAGAACCCTTCATCCCCTTTTGTGAAAAGGAAGAATGTGTTGATAGAAAAATCAACAGTAAAAATGAAAACAATTTATAAATTTCTTTTTTCAAATTATTTAGGCGATTTTTCACTCGCAACATCTGCTGCAAAATTCATCACATCGCGATCAAAAATGTACAATCCGCCGCTATCATTACCCACTAATTTTAGTTTATCCATTATTAATCTTGCTAAATTCTCTTCTTCTATTTGCTCGGCAACATACCATTGCATAAAATTATGTGTCGCATAATCTTTTTGTGACATACACACATCAACAACTTTATTTATCTCGGCCGAAACATAAATTTCATGCTTAAGTAATGATTCAAATATTGTATGTATGTTTTTAAACGTTATGGGGGGTTTTGATAAGGCAGGAATTATCGCGTGTCCACCACGTTCGTTTACGTATTTCACCAATTTTAGCATGTGTAAACGCTCCTCATCACTATGCGTGAATAAAAACGAAGCGGTTCCGGCCAATCCATTTACTTCGGCCCATGAAGCCATTGCTAAATAAAATTGTGAAGATTGTGCTTCAATTTCAATTTGCCGATTTAAGGCTGATTCAACTTTTTTGTTAAGCATGTTCTAAATATTTATTACAATAATAATACCGTTGTGATAAAGATAACTAAATTTTGAACGAAGTTTTTAACCACTCTCCATAATTGATAAATTGCTACCTTCTTTTTCGTCGTTAAAGCGTTCGAGCACCCGCGATACAAGCATTTTTTGTTTGTGTGATGAGAACTCGTTTTGTTTTTTTATTAATGGGGCATTAATGTTAAAATCGTATTTTGACGCCTTAAATTTTCATCATTGTCCTCTTTTTCAAATTTTCGTTTTTCAATAAATGGTTCAGAATTATGATTAATTTCATTCGAAAATTTAATGTCGTCGGTATATATGGTTTCAGGTAAATCAAACACATTCACTAATTATGCTGTGCGCTCGGCTTTGTCAAGATATTTAACTGCTACCTGCGGTTTGTTGGTTGTATTAAGGCGACGTACAATTGCAAATAATTAATGCTTTTACTAAATACATCTTTACCGCAATTCATTTCAATTAAACTTTTTTCAACCCTATAGCCGACACGATTTTTTAAACGGCAAAAACTGTTTTTATTATCGGTGTTATATTGCTCTAAAGCGATTTCATCATCATCACCTTTTTGCGGATGATTTAGCCATACTTATTGCTCCAAACAATATCGTTCAACAAGTAAGAGTTTTTGACTTAAACGGAAGGTAATTCAGTTGTTCTCAAAGCAATTCATACAACTTGTCGGTATTCTCACAAAGGGTTTATACCGTAATAATTGAAATACGCGAAGGAATTGTTCAAAGAAGAATTTTAATTGTGGCTGATTAAAATAAAGTATTGCGAACGGTTGAGTCGGAATGTTCCTGTTCGTGTAACAACAGAAATTTTTTCGCTTCTAACCCTCCGCTATATCCTACCAAGCTGCCGTCGTTGTCCATTACTCGGTGGCAAGGAATTAAAATTGCAATTGGATTTTTACCATTTGCCGAACCAATTGCTCGGATACTTTTTTCATCACCTAAAAGTTTGGCTAATTGCAAATAACTCTTTGTTGTACCGTATTTAATTCGAATTAATTCCCCCCAAACTTTTTTTTGAAATTCAGTGCCATCAGGATGTATTGGAACTGTAAATTCTTTTCTATTTCCTTCAAAATACTCCTTTAATTCTTGAATGCAGTTTTTAATTATTTCAGATGTATATTTACCCGTTTCGGGAATATCTTTTGCATTGTCGCCGCGTATAAATGCAATTGTTATTATACAGGTTTTATCCGATTCAATTTGTAAAAGTCCGGCAGGGGAATGGTAAAATCCTTTGAACATGTCGAATCAAATTTAATAAATTCGGCGGTAATAAAATAAACATTAGCTAACAACCGAACCATTGTTAATATCGTTCTCTACAGGTGTCACAAAGCTTAGTTTTCCCTCACTGTTTTCAGCCATTAATATCATGCCGTGCGATTCAACACCGCGAATTTTTCGTGGCGCTAAATTTACCAAAATGCTTACTTTTTTACCAATAATTTCGTCAGGACTATAATATTGTGCGATTCCCGAAACAACCGTGCGTTTATCAATACCTGTATCAACAACAAGTTGTAATAATTTATCGGTTCCATTCACTTTAGAAGCCGCAAGTATGGTTCCTATTCGAATATCTGTTTTTGAAAAATCATCAAAGCTTATTTCATTTTTCATAGGGGGAATTCCTTTTTCACTTGAATTTATTTTTTTCGCTTCCGTTAATTTTTTTAGTTGCAATTCAATTTCATTATCTTCTATATTTTTAAACAACAACATGGTTTCGCCAAGTTGATGCCCTGCCTCAAGCCACTTAATGTTTTCAACCTTCGACCAAAATAAAAATTTGTCGGGAAAAGAATAATTTAGCTGACTAAAAATATTTTTTGAAGTTTTTGGTAAAAAAGGATCGCATAAGTAGGCAATTGCTGTTGTTATTTTTATGCTTGCAAATAAAATTGCAGCACAATCTTCAGGTGAAGTTTTTATTTTTTTCCAGGGCTCAGTATCGGCTAACAACTTATTTCCTATTCGTGCCACTTGCATCATTTCAAATTGTGCGTCACGAAATTTAAAATCATTTAAAAGTGATTTACATTTTGAAATACTTTGCAGCACATTTACCATGGCGTTATCAATGGCTAACATCACATCGCCCGAAATGTTTTTTGCATCGGTAATTTTGCCTTCATAAAATTTGTGTGAAAGCACCATAACTCGATTTACAAAGTTTCCAAGATTTGAAACCAACTCTGAATTAACTTTCAACTGAAAATCTTTCCATGTGAAATCGGCATCTTTCGTTTCAGGCGCAATTGCTGTTAGCACATAGCGCAATTCATCTGTTCGCCCTTTAAAATCATTTAAATATTCATGCAACCAAACAGCGTGATTGCGCGAAGTTGATATTTTTTCGCCCTCAAGATTTAAAAATTCATTGGCCGGAACATTATCTGCCACCTGATATCCGTTTGCGCACATTAGCATTGCCGGAAAAATTATGCAATGAAAGACAATATTGTCTTTGCCAATAAAATGAATTATTCGTGACGATTCATCTTTCCAATATTTTTCCCAATCATTGGGACGCAATTCTCTTGTAAATGAAATATAACCTATAGGCGCATCAAACCAAACGTACATTACTTTTTCGCGAGCATCTTGTAAAGGAACAGGAACACCCCATTCCAAATCACGAGTCATTGCGCGTGGCTGTAATCCTTGATTGAGCCACGAATTGCATTGCCCATACACGTTACTTTTCCAATCGTCTTTATGCGAATCAATAAACGCTTGTAGTTTTGGTTGCAATTTATCAAGTGGTAAATACCAGTTTTTTGTTTTTTTTAAAACAGGTTTATTGCCGCTTAATGCCGAACGAGGATTAATCAACTCAGCCGGACTTAACGTTGAGCCGCATTTTTCGCATTGATCACCGTAGGCGTCGGGATTTTGACATTTAGGGCAGGTCCCAACAATGTATCTATCGGCTAAAAACTGATTTGCTTTTTCATCAAAATATTGTTCGGTTACTTCCTCAGTAAAGCAATTGTTAGTATAGAGTTCGGTAAAAATTTCTTGCGAAACATAATGATGGTTTTTAGATGAGGTACGAGAGTATATATCAAATGTAATTCCTAATTCTTCAAACGATTGTTTCATCATTTGATGATATTTGTTCACGATTAATTGTGGCGTGGTGTTTTCCTTTTGTGCACGTAGGGTAATTGGGACACCGTGTTCATCGCTGCCGCCAATAAAAAGAACATCGTTGTGAATTAAACGTGAATACCTCGCAAAAATATCGGCCGGTAAAAAACAGCCTGCAATATGGCCAATATGTAGAGGCCCATTGGCATAAGGTAAAGCCGCAGTGATTAAAACCCTTTCAAATTCTTTTTTATTGCTCATTACTCTTCCGTAGAATTAATATCGGCACACAGTTCAATTAATATTCCACCTGATGATTTTGGATGAAGAAAAACGATTTCTTTCCCGTCAGCCCCTTTTTTTGGATTTGGGTTGATTATCTCGAATCCCTCCTTTTGTAATTGTAATATTTGCTTGTGAATATCAGCAACAGCATAAGCAATATGATGAATTCCTTCGCCTTTTTTCTCAATAAATTTTGCAATTGGACTTTCTGCTCTGGTTGATTCTAGCAACTCAATTTTATTTGGGCCTATCTTAAAAAAAGCGGTGCGCACACCTTCGCTATCTACTTCTTCTATTTTGTAACACAAAGTATTTAGCATTCGTTCATAAAGTGGAATTGAAATCTCCAAACTTTTCACTGCTATTCCAATATGTTCGATTTTTTGCACGCGACAAAAATAAAAACCCGGACGCAAATGGTCCGGGTTCGGTTAAAAAACTTATCAATATAAACGACTAACGTTTTACAAATTGTGAATCTTTATTGTCGAAGTTGATATAGTATGCTCCGTTTTTAAGGTTTGCGCAATCTACTTCGTTAGCATATCCTTTTTTCACGATGTTACCGTATGAATCATAAATTTCATAACGTGTTTTAGAGGTGAAAGTTAATTTGGTTTTAACTGTTTTAGGATTAAAGTCAACAGCTTGAATACTTGGATCGGTAAAAGTTTTAGCTTGAGATGGGTTTGGTTTTCCGGTGTAGTCAACCTGCTTAATACGCACTTTATTTTCTCCGCTGTGCGGTGTTAATTGAAACTCATAGCTGTTTTCTGATGGAGTTCCTTTACCGTCAACCTCACCCACAGTAATCCACTTGTTCCACACATATTGCTCAACAACGAAAGGTAGTTTACCGTTTTCGTTTTTCGTTTTCCAAGTAAGTTTGCCGGCGCCGTCAATACTCATATTAACAATTTCGTAAGTTGAACGAGGCTTTAAAACTTCAGGGTTAAGAATTTTAGGAGTACAATCAACTTTATGTTCAATAACTACAGTAACTGCGTCACCCACTTTTAGCTTGTGAATAGACAAGTCAATTTCATAAGCGCTTGATTCAATAGCGTCAGAAGTAGTGTTGCCGTTTACGGTTACTTTAATTGTACAAAATCCCACATTATTGCTGGCATAAGGATTTTGAACATACAGGTTTTTGCCCTGATAATTGCCTTCTACAGTTAGTTTACTTTGACTAAAAGCCAAAGCAGCAGAGAACATTAACACGGGGATAAGTATCAGTTTTTTCATTTTATACGCACAATTCCGAAAGTAAATTCGGGCGCAATATTAGTACCATTTTGGATAATTTGCAAATGAATTATTTTTTTTCCCCCTCTTTGCCACTTTTTCTTCGATGAATGCTATTTTTAAAGGGCTTGGTTAAAGATTTTTTTGCAGATTTGCGACAATATTAGTATTATTGTTGAAATACCAACCTTTAACTAATATTAAATGTATCATTGTCAAACAAGTAACTAATAATATATGCGTTTTACAACTGCTTCTTACACCTTTTTAACAGCAATCGTAATCACCGTGCTTCAATCTTGTGGTGGGTCTGGTGATGGAACCGAAAACGGCAAACCGATTGCTAAAGGCGATGCTGTTTACGGAGGAAGCTTTGACATTGCCGAAAATGATAAGTATTCAACCTTGTTTCCGCTTTCGGTAATTGATGTTCCATCTTGGCATGTGGTAACTCAAATTCATGATGGTTTATTAAAATTTAATTCTAAAACACTTCAACTTGAAGATGCGGTTGCCGAAAAACACTCATTTAATGCTGAAACCAATGAAATTAATTTTACAATCAAAAAAGGTGTTTTTTTTCACGATGATGAATGTTTTGGAGGAACAGGACGAGAGCTAAATGCCAACGACGTTAAATACACCCTTGAGCTTATTAGTACCCCGGGTGTTTCTGATGAAAACTTTCATACTTTTATTGGCGGAAGAATTGAAGGTGCCGATGAATTTTATGCGAAAAAATCGAACAACATCTCCGGAATTAAGGTTAGCGGCAATCAAGTAACGATTAAAGTCACAAATTCTTCTTCCTCTATTTTGTCAGTCTTTGCCAGTCCGGTTACTTGTATTATTGCAAAAGAAGCGTATGAAAAATACGGGAAAGATTTAAAAGTAGGTTGTGGCGCATTTAAATACATTAAAAAAGGAGACCCCGAGAAAGATCTTTTTTTGATTCGCAACTCGAAATATTATGCTACAGATAAACAAGGAAACAAGTTGCCATTCTTAGACACCATACATTTTTCATTTATTGATGATAATAACGCCCAATTGGAAATGTTTCGAAAAGGAAAACTGAGCATGTTGTATGGGTTACCCGCCGAAAAAATTAGCGAAGTTGTGCAGGAAAACATGCCTGATTTCACCGGAAAACCACCAAAATATTTATTGGATCGCCAAAGTGAAATGGTTACTCAATTTTATGAGTTAAATCTAACTCGTCCTCAATTTAAAGATGTTCGTGTTCGTCGCGCAATGGCCATGGCCATTAATCGTGCAAAAATTAATGAACTTATATTAAATGGTCAAGCCGCTATTACAGGACCGAATGGTTTAACCGGCAATTACGGAATTGTTCCTCCAATCAGTCAATTTAAAGGATATGACACTTCTCGAACGCGCGGATATAATTATAATCCTGAAATGGCAAAAAAATTAATGGCCGAGGCAGGATTTGCAAACGGAGATAATTTTCCGACACTTAATTTGATAATCAATTCCGGTGGATCGCGCCACTCGAAAGTTGCTAATGAAATAGCAAATCAATGGCGTAACGTATTAGGCATTAACGTAGAAATTAATACAGTGCCGCTTGATCAAAAAATCGAAGATTCAAAATATGGTAGAGGTGATGTGTTTCGTTCGGCTTGGGTAGCAGATTTTCCGAGCCCCGAATCATTTTTATCAATATTTTATGGAGCAAACGTTCCGGCGAATTTAGATCAACCGTCACATCCAAATACTATGCGTTATATAAGCGCAGCATTTGATTCATTATTTATAATGGGAATGAAGGCTTCGAACGATGAAGACCGAATGAAATATTTTGCAATGGCCGAGCAACAAATGTTAGCCGATTGTCCGGTCATTATTTTATGGTATGGCGAAAATTATAAATTGCTTCATTCAAATGTGAACAATTTTTTTAATAATGCTATGAATTACTTAAACCTTAATGAGGTTTATATTAAGGCGATGACTGAACCTAAAAAGGAAGTGAAATAAGAAGCGGCTTATTTCTCTTTATTCACGGTTTAGTGTTTCATAAAATCGCATAAAAGGTCGGTTTTGGTTAATAAAAGACTTTGTTTAATCCTGCTTATTGAGTAGCTTGGCTGTATGAAAAAGTATTTTACAGGATTTGCCCTTATTACAATTTTACACTATTCGTGCGGTAAAAAAGCTCATGAGAATAGTTTATCGGAAAAAGAGTTGACTACAAGTAATGACGGCAATACAAACACTGCAATTAAAAAAGCACCGCTTACGGATGGACCTTACCAAGAAAAATACCCTAACGGTCAAATTAAAATTACCGGAGAAATAAAAAATGGTACGCGATTTGGCCAATGGAAGTCGTACTATGAAAATGGAACCGATTATAGCGAAGATTATTTCGAAGACGGGAAGAAAAACGGTAAAACCACCAGTTATTATAAAAACGGAAGAATTCGATATATTGGTTATTACTCATGGGACGAGCCTTCGGGAATTTGGGAGTTTTATGATGAAGAGGGAAAACTTTCTGAAAAAAAAGAGTATAAAAATTAATTTATTAACGTGATTCCGCAATTAACCATCGATAAAATTCATGAAGCAGCTCGCATAGAAGAAGTGGTTCAGGATTTTATTGCACTAAAAAAGCGTGGTGTAAATTACGTTGCTTGTTGTCCGTTTCATAATGAAAAAACACCATCATTTACCGTTTCGCCTGCAAAAGGACTTTTTAAATGTTTCGGTTGCAGTGAAGGAGGCAATGCAGTAAATTTTGTTATGAAGCATGAACGCTTAAGTTATGCCGACGCGTTGCGTTACCTAGCAAAAAAATACAATATCGAAGTTGAGGAGGTAAAACTTAGTCCCGAACAAATTGCGTTGCAAAATGAAAGAGAGGCTTTGTATATAGTAACGTCTTTCGCACAAACGCAGTTTACCGATTACATGAATAACTCCGATGAAGGCCGAAGCATCGGTCTTAGTTATTTTAAAGAACGTGGTTTTAGTAAAAGCACAATTGAAAAATTTTCATTGGGATTTAGCCCCGATCGATTTAATTTTCTAATAGAATCCGCAAAAAAATACGGATATGAATTCAAATATCTTGTTCAAACCGGATTAATTAAAGAAAAGGAAGGGAATTATTACGATTTTTTCAGAGACAGAGTTATTTTCCCCATTCATAATTTTACCGGAAGAATTGTTGCTTTTGGTGCACGCACACTAAAAACCGACAAAAAAATTCCAAAGTATGTTAATTCTCCCGAAACAGATATTTATAGTAAAAGTAAAACTTTATACGGTTTGGTGCAAGCCAAAAAGGCAATTACACAAAACGATGTTTGTTATTTAGTAGAAGGATATACCGATGTAATTTCTCTTCATCAATCGGGAATTGAAAATGTTGTTGCTTCATCAGGAACAAGTTTAACCATCGATCAAATTCGATTAATACGAAGATTCACTTCCAACATCACCATTTTATATGATGGGGATGCAGCAGGAATAAAAGCCTCTTTTAGAGGAATAGATATGATACTTGAAGAGGGATGCAATGTGAAAGTTGTTTTATTTCCCAATGGCGACGACCCTGATTCCTATTCTAAAAGAGTTTCGAACGAAGAATTACGAAAATATATTCACGATGCTTCACAGGATTTCATGTTGTTTAAAACAGGAATTCTGTTGAGCGAAACACAAAACGATCCGGTAAAAAAAGCCGAATTGATTAAAGACATTGTAAATTCCATTGCATTAATTCCCGATTTAATTAAGCGAAGCATTTACGTAAAGGAATGTGCACGATTGTTCGATATGAATGAGCAGACCCTCATTTTAGAAATGAATAAATCGTTACGAAAAAATACGACAACTAAAGCGGGCTCACAATTAATTTCTCAAAAAGAAATTGAATCACAATTAATCGTTCAAACGATAAAGCCTGAATATTCTGATGTTTACTATCAAGAAAAAGAGTTAATTCATATTTTATTGAATTATAGCGATTATTTGATTCCATTTAAAATTCAAACCGAAGAAAATACATCGGAAGAAATTAAATTAAGTGCCGCCGAAATTGTTTTTTATCAACTGGAATTAGATGGAATAGAATTTGAGTACGATAATTTTGCGGCCATCTACAAAGCATATTATCAAAAATTTATTGATGAAGGAATAACGCCAGAAGCAAAGGATTTGTTAATGACCGAAAACCATTCCATGCAACAAGACGTAACGAATATTATTAGTAGCGCTTATGAACTTAGTTATAATTGGGAACACAAGCATAGTATTTACACGCGAAAAGAGGAAGATCAGTTAGAGCGCAAAGTGATAAATACTTTATTATCGTTCAAACAAAAAAAAGTTGAACAAATGATTAACCGTATTCAGGAAAAACTAAAAGAAAATGATGATGAGGCCAAAGTAAATGTTTTACTTGATGAGGTTCGCGATCTTTTAGAAATGAAAAAAATATTTGCCGGCAAATTAGGGCGCGTTGTAGTAAAATAAAAAAAACCACGCTATTAACGTGGTTTTTTTATCGAAAAAATCAAATTTATTTACGCGATACCTGAACGAATCCTGTATAAACTTTTCCGTTATTTAAAATCAACTCATAATAGTAAACTCCTTCGGCAACCTGATTTCCTCCTTTGGTACCGTCCCAATTGGATTTGTAATCGCTACTTGTATAAACCTCAACACCCCAACGGTTAAATATTTTTAAACTTGAAGGGCTGTAATACCATAACCCCTTTATATTAAAGTAGTCATTCGCTCCTGATGTTGAAGAAGGTGTAAATATATTTGGAATAAGAAGCGGAGGTTGTACTTCAAAACTATTGTAAGCAGTATCAACGCAACCATCACTTGAAACAGCAATAAGCATTACGTTATTAATACCGTAATAGGTAAAAGTATTTGTAGTATTAACTGCGGTTGAAATTAAAGTATCATTTACATACCATCCATAGGCTATAATGCTTCCCGGCGCGGCAATCGATGAAGAGTTGATAAAATCAACATCAACAGGTAACGGATCGGGCACATACGGAGTTGGTAAACTAAATCCAAAGGATGCATTTGGAACCGGGTAAATGGTTTCAGTTTGACTATCGGTAGCTGTACATCCGTTAGCATCGGTAAACGTTACAGTATAAATTCCTGAAGCAAGAGGAATAATTGACGAAGTAGTTTCTCCGCTGTTCCAAGAATAGGTTCCACTTGAACTTCCCGTTGCAGTTAATGTGATTGGATTATATGCGCAAGCAGCAGCTAATCCGGTAATGTTAACAGTAGGATTTGCATTAAATACAACATTTATTCCGGCTGAATCTGTACATCCGTTATTGTCAACCACAACATAGTATGAAGTTCCTGAGTTTACAGTAATACTTGTAGAGGTAGAGGCATTACTCCACAAAATAGTTCCACCTGCGGTGGTTCCCCCAACGGTTAATACAATATTATCACCGGCACAAACAATTGAATCGGGAGTAGTAATAGTTATGTTTGGTACACTATAAAAAGTAATTGTATATGAGGTTGAATCGTCGCAACCACCAACAGAGTTAAACACTACGTCATAAGTTCCTGTAAAAGTAACAGTAGTTGTATTTGTAGTGCTCCCGGTTGACCAACTAAATGATCCGGGTAAGGTGGCGTTTGCAGTAAGCGTAACAACATCGCCTGTACAAGCAGTTGTTGCACCGGTTATTGTTAATGATGGATTCGGTTGAAAAGAAAGCGTAATGTTATCACTATCTATACAACCCGCGTTATTTACAGTTACACTGTAGGTTGTTCCTGAGGTAACATTAATATTGGATGCACTTGAGCCTGTACTCCACGAAATAGAGCCCCCTGCTGTGGTTCCTCCCAATGATAAATTAATGGTGTCGCCAACGCAAGCAACAGTATCGCTTGCAATAATGAAAATATTGGGTGATGTTGTAATAGTAACCGTTACACTGTCTACAGCAATACATCCCGAGCCATCGGTAAACGTAACTGTGTATGTTCCGCTAGAAGTAACACTAATGGTTGAATCAGTATCTCCTGTTGGTGACCACAATATTGTTCCGGTTGTGTTTGGAGTTGCAGTTAAACTTATTGGAGAGCCACTACAACCGGTTAGTGGTCCGGTAATATTTACTAATGGGCCACTTACAATTGTAATTGTTGAATCGCCGGTACAACCATTGGTATCGGTTACAGTTAAAATCATTGTTCCTGCAGTAGAAACAGTAACACTATCATTTGTAGAAATATTTACCGAATTAAAATTCCAATTATAAGTCACATAATTTGGAGTTGAATACAGAGTTGTTGGCCCGGTACACACACTATAACTTCCCATTATAGGAGGCTGCGGGTCGGGCAATTGAATTACCTGTTGATTAATTGTTTTATAGCATTGATTCATTGAAAGCGTAACGTAATAATCGCCGCCGGTACTAATTGTAGCACTTGTGTTAGTTGATGACCCGTCTGACCAATCATAAGAATCAAAAGTTGCCGGCACCGAGAGTACAGTTGTTTCACCCGGACATAAAATTGTATCGCCCGAAATAACGGTATTAAAAGAAGCTGTTCCGGTAGTATCAACAAAAATGGTAACAGTACCTGAAGTGGATAAAATAGGCGAGCCATTATCAGTTGCTGTAACCGTAAACGTATTCATTCCATAATTTGCGGGATCGGCAATAAACTGCCAAGTTATGGAAGCCGGATTTCCTGATGTGGATGAGATCACACTAAATCCTGTAACGGCAGAAGAAGTTACTCCCATAGTGACAATATCACCAACATTTGGATCAAGAACAGTAGCACTCATTACAAGCGTATCGCCGGTTGCACAAATTTTAATGGTATCGCCGGTACCACAATCAAAAGCAATATTTGCAATTGAAGGAGAGAAATCGATGAATACAGGTTGTACATTGCTAGTGGTAACACAGGTAGAATAATTAAACGATTGATAATCCAACCAGCTAATGCCGTCGTTTGCACCAACAGGGCCATCATAAGCAGTACCCGGTTGATCAAAACGGCCAAATTGAATATAGTTAATGCCATCACCCTTATTCGCACCAACCGTTGCGGCAATACCTCCAAATCCGCCAACGCCCATTGAGGCGCTACCGGTTGTCCATTGCATGTCTTTATAGCAAAAACCAACATTATTACCAACACCAATAACGCTATCTGTTCCGTCAGAAAGTATTAGTTGAAACGTGTTTAATTTATCGGTTTGCATACTGTAATAACCAACCGAAACCCAGTTTACGTAAATGGCATTCGGATAAATTTTATACAAAACCTGACCGCCGCCTGCAGCGCGAGTGTCAACATCAGCCCAAAATGGAGCAACCATTACAAATGACGCACTTGGAAAACCCGAAGCGGAATATGTTCCATAAGGCGTACCAAAAGAAACGTTTCCGTTGTTATTGATGTATAATGAATTATAGTTTGTACCGTAAAGGCAAAATGTAAAAGGCAAAGGAATAATTGCAGAGGAACCATCGTCATTTGGAGCCATTGCTAAAGTATAACTTCCATCAGGGTCAACATAACAACCACAGCCATCAACCTTAGCTCCGCCTAAATAAGCCGGGTCGGGATGTGAGTCGCGCGGGGGAGCGGTAAGCTCAATTATGTTTCCCTTAGGTAAATTACCGGCAGCTTTAAGCGACGAGTAATCTGCACTGTTGTAAAAATGGTGACCTGTTTGTGCACTGGAAATCAGTCCAAGTAACACCCCAAAAGATAGAAATAAATGCTTCATTGTTAATTCTTTAACTTAGTGATGAATAGACGCCAAATTTACAACAAAAGTTGCTTGAATATCCAAAACTCTGTGATTAAAACCGTTTTTTCGTTGAGGTTGATAAGCTTTTGGAAACTGATTATCTGCGTAAGTTCTTAGTACGTTAGTAAAACAATTCGAATAATGGCTAAATCGCTTCAAAAAAGAAATTGTTTTAAACGTTTAATATTTTTCAAGAAATTGTTAGGGATGATGATTTAATTTTAATTTTGGAAACCCTTAAAAACAAGGACAAGAATTATGGCGCTTTTTGATTTTTTCACGCAAGAAATCGCGATTGACTTAGGAACAGCCAATACGCTTATCATTCATAATGATAAAGTAGTAGTTGATGAACCGAGTATTGTTGCGGTTGATCGTTCTACCAATAAAATTATTGGGGTAGGACGTAAAGCGCAAATGATGCATGGTAAAACGCATGAAAACATTAAAACCATTCGCCCTTTAAAAGACGGGGTAATTGCCGATTTTAATGCAGCTGAGCACATGATTCGCGAAATGATTAAGATGATTCGGCCCGGTCGTCGATTATTTAATCCCTCGTTACGAATGGTAATTTGTATTCCCAGTGGAATTACGGAAGTTGAAAAACGTGCGGTTAGAGATAGCGCCGAACATGCCGGAGCAAAAGAAGTGTATCTTATTCACGAACCAATGGCTGCGGCACTGGGAATTGGAATTGATGTGGAGGAGCCAATGGGAAATATGATTATTGATATTGGCGGTGGTACAAGTGAAATTGCCGTAATTGCGTTAGGGGGAATAGTTTGTGATAAATCAATTCGAGTTGCCGGTGATGAGTTTACCAGCGACATTGAAGAGTACATGCGTCGCCAGCATAATATTTTAGTGGGTGAACGTACTGCAGAAAGAATTAAAATAGAAGTAGGAGCTGCCTTGCCCGAACTTGACGATGCGCCGAATGATTATGCGGTAAGTGGGCGAGACCTAATGACCGGAATTCCAAAAGAAATTACTGTTTCATACAGCGAAATTGCTCATGCTTTAGATAAATCTATTTCGAAAGTTGAAGAAGCAATTTTAACAGCTTTAGAGATGACGCCTCCCGAACTAAGTGCCGATATTTATCGAACAGGAATATATTTAGCCGGAGGTGGAGCATTATTGCGCGGTTTGGATAAACGAATTTCGATGAAAACGAAATTGCCGGTTCACATTGCCGAAGATCCGTTGCGTGCTGTTGCTCGAGGAACAGGCATCGCTTTAAAGAATATTGACCGTTTCCAGTTCCTCATCAAAGATTAATTTTTTTTATTTTCTCTTTTACTTCTTGTTGAAAAAATAAAGCATAAGGCAACGAGCCAATGATTTATATGCACGTAATTTAAATAAGATTTTACATGCGTAACTTACGACTCTTTATCATTCGAAATTATTTTTTCATTCTGTTTCTGGTTTTACAGGCAGTTGCCTTTACATTATTAGCATCAAGCAGCAACTATCATCGTTCAAGCGTTTTTAACTCGAGCAATCGGGTAATGGGTTTTATATTAGAAAAGAAAAATGATGTACAAGCATTTTTTAGTTTAAGAGAAGCAAATCGGCAATTGCTTGAAGAAAACGCCGCATTACGAGAAATGCTAAAATCATCGCAATATAAAATACAAAATGAAATTATTATTCCTGCCGATTCGAACTATAAAAAGCAATTTGAATTTTTACCCGCTCATGTTATTTCGGGTACAGTTAACAACCGAAACAATTATTTTACAATTGATCGCGGAAGCGAAAACGGAGTAGAAAAAGGAATGGGCGTAATCTCGAACGGATGTATGATTGGTTTTGTTAAAGATGTAGGAATGCATTATTCAAACATTGTAATTGTTTTAAATGAACAATTTATTCAAAGCGTACGAATGCCGCGTAACAACGAACACGGATTAATTCAATGGGACGGTAGAGACCCGTCGCTTTTAGAATTAAAAGGTATTCCCTTAGATGCGGCTGTACGCGGAGGCGATTCGGTATTAGCTCGGGGCACAAGCGGAAGATTTCCGAATGATGTTTTTGTTGGAACAGTTTACAGCGTTAGTGTGCGGCAAGGTAGTCCACATCATTACATAAAAATAAAAACAGGAATTGATTTGAATTCGGTTTACAATGTGATGTTGGTGCGCAATAAATTCAAAGAGGAAATTATTAAAATTGAAAACGCCGCCGGTCAATGATGGGGTTAATTGCCAATAATATTATACGATTTGTTTTGCTTCTTATATTGCAAGCAAGTGTTTTTAATGAAATTGATTTAGGCGTGTATGCGCATATTTATTTGTACTTATTATTCATCTTATTATTGCCAATTGATTTACCGGGATGGATTTTATTGCCAGTTTGTTTTATATTAGGATTGATGGTTGACATTTCATTAAACACAGCCGGTTTACACACATCAACAGCAACCCTTACAGCGTTTGTTAGACCACTTGTGCTTCGTTTATTAAAACCGCGAGAAGGCTACGAATTAAATCAAACACCAAATTTATTTACAATGGGTTTTAACTGGTTTGTTTCGTACACAACAATACTTGTAACAGTACATCACGTTTGGTTATTTACCCTCGAAACTTTTCATTTTAGTGACACGTTTTTTATTTTATTAAAAATTATGGCAAGCGCGTTACTCAATGTGGTTTTACTGTTATTAACCGAAGTGTTAACTGCGCAATTCGCTAAAGCACGATGAACAATTTTGACAACAGACGAATTGTAATTGTATTGATATTTTTATCGGTGGGTTTAATTTTTACGGTTCGCTTGTTATACATGCAAGTGTTTACAACGAAGTGGGCCGATAGAGCAGCGGTTATTTCGGAATATAAAATGTATACTTATCCGGCTCGTGGAATCATTTATGATCGCAAAGGAAAGAAAATGGTAGAGAACGCTACATTTTATGATTTGATTTTGCGCGCCAATCGAATGAAATCATTTGACACGGCCGCATTATCAACGTTAGTTGGAATACCGTTAGACGAGGTAAAAAAGAAAGTAAAATTTGCGCGACGCTATTCTTATTACCTGCCTTATGAATTCGTGAAACAGTTGCGAAGTGACCAATTCGAAATTATTTCAGAACAATTATTCGGTTTCCCCGGAGTAATAGGCCAGGAACGTACCATGCGGTATTACCCAAAAAGCGGAGCCGCACATTTGCTTGGTTATTTAAAAGAAGTTGACAGTAGTGATATTCGTAACAATTATTACTATCGTGCGCGCGACTATATTGGAAAGAGAGGTCTTGAAGAAGCGTACGAAACCGAATTGCGTGGTGTACGCGGCGTGCATTATATTTTGCGTGATGCAATTGGCGAAGAGAGCGGAAGTTTTGAGAATGGCAAATACGACACCTTACCGCAACCGGGAAAAAATATTTACAGCAGTGTTGATATTGATTTGCAAGCATACGGCGAAATGCTTATGCAAAATAAAATTGGAAGCGTGGTTGCGATTGATCCTTCAACCGGCGAAATTTTATGCATGGTAACCGCACCTGCGTATGACCCCAACCTGTTAGTTGGGCGTGAAAAAGGAAAAAACTTTCGCGGGCTACAATTAAATGATTCGCTAAAACCATTGTACAATCGACCAATACAAGCACGTTATCCGCCTGGATCAATTTTTAAAGTTGTACAAGCTTTGGTTGGATTACAAGAAGGAGTTATTGACGTGAATACCGGATTTCAGTGCAACAAAACATTAGTGGGTTGTCACGATCATCCTTCGGCAGGAAACATTTACAGCGCTATTCAAATGTCGTGCAATCCGTATTTCTACAATGTTGGAAAGCGAATTATTAATCGGCATAAATCAAGAAGCATTTTTAAAGATACGGAATTGGGAATGGTTACATGGACCGATTACATGAAAAGTTTTGGTTTTGGAGTTAAAATGGATACCGACGTTCCTAATGTAAAAAGCGGTTATATTCCCGATACCGCACATTACAATCATTTTTTTGGTAAAGGACGTTGGGCGTACAGCACCATTTATTCCATTGCTATTGGTCAAGGAGAAGTAACCGTAATTCCATTACAAACGGCAAATTTTGCATCGATATTGGCGAATCGCGGTTATTATTATATACCACATTTTTTAATGGGCATTGGCAAAAGAGGAAATGTGCCAAATAAATTTAAAGAAAAACATTTTACGAAAGTAGATTCAAAACATTTTGATCCGATTGTTGAAGCCATGCGACGCGCAGTGAATGAACCCGGCGGTACAGGAAGCATGGCGAAACTTCCTAATATTGTTGTTTGCGGCAAAACCGGAACGGCACAAAATCCGCATGGTGAAGATCACTCCGTTTTTATAGCATTTGCACCAATGGATAATCCAAAAATTGCGATTAGTGTAATAGTTGAGAATGCAGGTTGGGGAGGAAGCGTTGCAGCACCAATTGCCGGATTAATGATAGATAAATATTTAAACGGAACGGTAAGCGATACTGCAAAACAAAACAGCGTTTCGAAAATGGTATTGTTGGATAGAGACGTTAAGCGAACAAAAACGGGGGGATTAAAACAAACGCAAAAAAATAAAAATCGTCATCGCTGATGAGATCAAACCAAATCACGGCTAAAAAAATTGACTGGTGGTTAATCGGTTTATACTTTGCACTAACGGGCATGGGACTTATGAATATTTATTCGGCTTCTTATAATCCTGAGCATTCCGGTTTATTTGACAATTCGCAAGAATACGGAAAACAAAGCATGTGGTTGGCGGTTAGCTTTTGTTTAGCGGGAACCATTTTATTACTTGACGGTGGATTTATTCGAAGTATGTCAATTCCCTTTTACCTATTTTGTTTGTTTATGTTGGTGATGGTTGTGTTGGTAGGAACAGAAGTTAATGGAGCAAAAGCGTGGTTTGGCATTGGAAGTTTTGGGATACAGCCCAGTGAATTTTCAAAGGTAGGTTTAAGCATGGTTTTAGCATGGTATTTAAGCTCAGATAAAGCAAGGCAAGATAGAAATCGAAAATTATTTGGAAGAATTGGTGTAAATCGGGGAACAGGATTACATCGTTTGGCGAATTTTATTTTATCCTTGTCAATTGCACAATTATGGGTGCTTGTAATTATTGTTATTCCCACAGCTTTAATTTTATTACAACCCGATATGGGAACAGTAATTGTGTTTACAGGAATAATTTTAATGTGCTATAGAGAGGGAATAAGCGGCAATAGTTTAATATTTGGTTTTATAATTATGGTGTTGGCTGTATCAACGTTAATGCTGAAAGACACTACAGTTGATTTACCACTTGCCGGAAAACAAGTTGCGGCAAAATATGTAATTGTAATTATTATTAGTTGTGTTTCGTTGCTGGCAATACTAGTAACATGGAATTTAGTAATGAAACGCAATCGTAAAATAGCAATTGCGATGGTGATTGGAGCCTGGCTGGCAGGAACAGGAGTTGTTTTTAGTGTTGACAAAGGATTTGAAAAGCTGGCTAAACATCAAAAAGAAAGAATTGATATTACACTGGGTTTAAAAGAAGACCCTGACGGGAAAGGCTATAATATAGATAGAGCCATGGCTTCGATAGGAAGCGGTAAACTAACGGGAAAGGGATATATGCAGGCGACATTAGCGAATAAAAGTCAAAAACACGTTCCTATGCAAAGCACCGATTTTATTTTTTGTACCTGGAGTGAGGAGTGGGGTTTTCCGGGTTCGTTTGTTGTTTTGTTTTTATTTATGTTTTTGTTGGTTCGGTTAGTGATAATTGCCGAGCGACAGCGATTGGCGTACACTCGAATTTATGCATATTGTGTAGCTTGTGTTTTTTTTATGCACGTTTTAATTAATATGGGAATGGCTATTGGTTTGGTTCCTGTAATAGGAATTCCGCTACCGTTTTTTAGTTACGGCGGATCATCGTTAATGGGCTTTACGATTTTACTGTTTATTTTGATAAGGTTGGATGCGGAGAGGTTGGATGTGTTGAAGTAGTTTTTAGCTGTTAGGGAAAAAAATCGTGAGTAGCTAGTGGTAAATCTTATCTATGCCAAATACGAAACGAGGGACGCGAATAGAAAGATAGGTTAGACGTTAGATTATAGATGTTAGACCTTAGAGTAATGGAAACAATGAATCACAATAAAACATAAAGCAATTTACTACAGGTAACAGCCAACGGAAAAACATTCCGCTAAAATAATTTAACTCATAAAAACTCAATTCCCAACAGCTTCACCAACTTACTTATTCTTCACCATTCTTTTGGTGTCAATAATTTTTCCGTCAACAACTAACGTATAGGTATATACGCCATTGGTGAGATCATTGGCAAAAACGTTTAACTGACCTTTGCCCGATTTCGCTACAAGGTCTGTTGAATTAATTAAACGCCCTTCACTATTGTAAAATAACATTTGCGCTTTTTGAACACCTTCGGTTAAAGAAAAAGTAATTGTTGTTTGTTCAGCCCAGGGATTAGGTACATTTTGATCAAGCACAATACTTTTTACATCTGA
>FRDC01000954.1_pt1 | contig 123325 bp, 128 predicted proteins | sample 1106171 | NCBI WGS metagenome assembly FRDC01 (sample SAMEA3930566, study PRJEB13176) | freshwater metagenome | biome: Drinking water system; feature: drinking water; material: water | place: Singapore | collected 2014-12-20 | reverse complement strand
ACGCTGGCGATCGTCGGGCCCACGGGGGCGGGCAAGTCCACCATCTCGCGCCTGCTCTTCCGCTTCTACGACACGACCGGCGGGCGGATCCTGGTCGACGGGCAGGACATCCGGGGCGTGACGCAGGCCTCGCTGCGCGGCGCCATCGGCGTGGTGCCGCAGGACACCGTGCTGTTCAACGACACGATCCGGTACAACATCGCCTATGGCCGCCCCGGCGCCACCGACGAGGAGGTCGAGCAGGCTGCCCGCCTCGCCCAGGTGCACGACTTCGTCCTGCGCCTGCCCGACGGCTACCGCACCATGGTGGGGGAGCGCGGCCTGAAGCTCTCGGGCGGCGAGAAGCAGCGCGTCGCGATCGCGCGCACGGTGCTGAAAGCGCCGCCGATCCTGGTGCTGGACGAGGCGACGTCGGCGCTCGACAGCCACACCGAACGCGAGATTCAGGACGCGCTGGAGAAAGTCTCGCGTAACCGCACTTCGCTCGTGATCGCGCATCGCCTGTCGACCATCGTCGGCGCCGACGAGATCATCGTGCTCGATCAGGGCCGCATTTCCGAACGCGGCACGCATCCGCAATTGCTGGCCGCGAACGGTCTGTATGCCAGCATGTGGAACAGGCAGCGCGAAGCCGAGGCGGCGCGCGAGAAGCTCGCGCAGATCGACGACGACAACGCGGCGCCGAACCGCGTGCCGCCGCCCGTGGTGGAGGGCGTCGAGGGGGCCGGAGAAATAGCCGCAGGCGCGGAACCGGCGCTGGTCAGGTCCACCGCGGCAGAGTAGTTTCGCCCCTCCAAACTCATTATCCGGTGGCGATTCCGGTCCTTCTCGGCGTCGGCCCCGCTCTCGACTGGTGATCAATGTCCATCGTCAATTCTATTCGCGCGCAGGTCCCGCCGATCCATCCCGAAGGCTATCCATTCATCGGCGGCTTTGCGCTGGCAAGCATCGTTCTGTTCTGGATCTGGACGCCGCTCGGCTGGATCGGCACCGCGCTCACCGTGTGGTGCGCGCTGTTCTTCCGCGATCCCGTGCGTGTGACGCCGACGCGCGAAGGACTTGTCGTATCGCCGGCCGACGGCCGCGTCTCGATGATCGCGCAGGTCGTGCCGCCCGCCGAACTCGGTCTCGGCGACAAGCCGCTACCGCGCGTTTCGATCTTCATGAGCGTCTTCAACTGCCATGTGAATCGCGCGCCGGTCGCCGGCCGCATCGATCGCATCGCTTATCGCCCCGGCAAATTCCTCAACGCCGAACTCGACAAGGCAAGCGAGGACAACGAGCGCAACTCGATGGTGATCTCGACGCCGAGTGGACGGATCGGTGTCATCCAGATCGCCGGTCTCGTGGCGCGGCGGATTGTCTCATTCGTCCGCGAAGGGCAGGAACTGGCGGCGGGCGAGCGGTTCGGCCTGATCCGGTTCGGCTCCCGGCTCGACGTTTTCCTGCCTGATGGGTCCAAACCGCTGGTTTCCGAGGGCCAGACCGCCGTCGCGGGTGAAACCGTGCTGGCCGACTTCCGGATCGGCGATGGCGGACGCACCTACCGCGTCGATTAACCATCGCAGCCGGGGTTCCGCACCCATGTCTCGCCATCATGGCGAGACGGGGTGGCGGTTGCTATATTGACGTCATGGCCCTGTCACCCGAGTCATCGCGCCCCGATCAGCGCCGCCGCCGCTTCCGCCCGATCCCGGTGCGGATGCTGGTGCCGAACATCATCACATTGCTGGCGCTGTGCGCCGGCCTGACCGCGATCCGCCTCGCGATCGAAGGGCGGCTCGAGCTTGCGCTCGCCGCGATCGTGTTTGCCGCCGTGCTCGACGGCATCGACGGCCGCGTCGCGCGCCTGATCAAGGGTCAATCGAAATTCGGCGCCGAGCTCGACAGCCTGGCCGATTTCGTGAACTTCGGCGTCGCGCCGGGGCTGATCCTTTATTTCTGGCAGCTCAACGAATTGAAGAATGTCGGCTGGATCGCGGCGATGGTCTACGCCATCAGCGGCGGCCTCCGTCTGGCGCGTTTCAACGCGACCATGGACGATCCGAACAAGCCGCCGTTCGCCGCCAACTTCTTCACCGGTGTGCCGGCGCCACTCGGTGCGCTGTGTGTGCTGCTGCCGATGTATCTGTCCTTCATCGGCTTCGGCGTACTGCCGGTCATCGTCACTGCGCTCTACACGCTCTTGATTGCGTTCCTGATGGTGTCCCGTCTGCCGGTGTTCTCCGGCAAGATGGTCGGCACCCGCGTCTCGCCGGAGATGGTCTTGCCGGCGTTCGTGCTGGTGATCCTCTTCATCGCCATCCTGATCAGCTATCCGTGGCAACTGCTGACGGTCGGTTCGTTGATGTATCTGTTCAGCCTGCCGGTCGGCTGGATGGCCTATCGCGAGCAGGAGCGGCGCTACCTGGCGGCGAACGCAGCAGCGGCTGCTCCGGCCGAAGTATCCGAGCCGAACCCGCCCTATAGCGCGTCCGGTTCAGAGCCATCGGACGATCGTCCGCCGCGGCTCAACTAGCAAACACTTCGGCTGACGCCGAAACATCAGGCGAAGCTCTCGCGCTATTCGATCGAGTCTCAAACGGACTCGATCGAACGGCGCACGCCATGACCGCACGGCCCATCAACATCGGCATCGAACTCGCGCTTCTGTTGGCGCTCTCCACCCTGTGGGGGATGTCGTACACCTTCATCAAGATCGGCGTCGAAACCATCCCTCCGGTGACGCTGATCGCTGTGCGCACGCTGATCGCCGCAGCCGTGCTCGTGCTGGTGATCCGGGCGAGGGGACTGGTGTGGCCGAAGGATGCGGCGACGTGGCGCAAGTTCGCCTTTCAGGCCTGCCTCAACAGCGTCGTGCCGTTCACGCTGATCGCCTGGGCGGAGCAGACGGTCGACGCCGGACTCGCGACCATCCTCAATTCGACGACGCCGATCTTCACCTTCCTGCTGACGTTCTTTGTGACGCGGCATGAGATTGTCACCGGACGCAAGATGTTCGGCGTCGCGGTCGGTCTCGTCGGCATCTGCCTCATCGTCGGATTTCAGGCGCTGCAGGGATTTGGCCTCGCGCTATGGTCGCAGCTTGCCATCGTCGCGGCGACGCTGAGCTACGCGGGCGCGGCGATTCTCGGACGGTCGTTCGGCAATCTCGATCCGATGATGCCGGCGGCGGGATCGCTGATCTGCGGCGCGGTCATGCTGTTGCCGGTCAGCCTGATCGTCGACCGGCCATGGACGCTCGCACCGTCGCAGGCGTCCATCTTCGCGCTGATCTGTCTTGCGGTGCTGTCGACCGCGATTGCGTTTGCGATCTATTTCCGTTTGCTCCAGACGCTCGGATCGGTCGGCGCAACGGCGCAGGCGTACTTGCGCGTGCCGATCGGCGTCGCGATCGGCTGTCTCTTTCTCGGCGAGGTGCTGACGCCGACCGCCTGGATCGGACTCGTCTGCGTTCTGGCTGGCGTTGTTGCGATGACGTTGCCGCAACGACGACCGCAAGTTGCGGGAACCAAGGCTGCCTCGTAGAGCTGCCGCTTATGGTTAACGCATTCCTTCAAATGCGAACGGTTGCCGTCGCCGAATACCTGTAAATCTGGCTTATTCGGGCACGTAATGCCGAAGTGCATTGCTTCGTGCCGCTAACCTTTACCTCACCTTAATGGCGTGGACGCTAGGGTTCAGAGCGCCGATCAGGACGTTGGCGCCGCTGCCGGAACTGGCAGTGCGTAAGCGTTGCGTCGGAGTGCTTCATGGATATCGCAACCGGAGCTGGCCTCGTCGCCGGCATGATCACGATCGTGACCCTGATTTTCATGGGTGGCGATCTGCGGATGTTCTACGATATCCACGCCGTCATCATCATCTTCGGCGGTTCTTTCTCCGCGACACTGATCCGGTTTCCGTTCTCGGCAATTTTCCACGGCATGCCGCTCGGCATCAAGTTTGCGTTCACGATGCGACGGACCACGGCGCGCGACCTCGTCGACGAGCTGGCGCGCATCGCCGAGATCGCCCGCAAGCAGGGGCCGGTCGGCCTCGAAAAAGTCGAGACCGACGATCCGTTCCTGGCCAAGGGCATTCGTTACGTTGCAGACGGCTACGATCTCGAATTCATTCGCGACAATCTCGAGCGCGATCGCGACAACTTCCTGATGCACCTCGAAGAGGGCAGCAAGATCTATCGCTCGATCGGCGATTGCGCCCCGGCCTTCGGCATGATCGGCACGCTGATCGGCATGGTGCAGATGTTCTCGAACATGTCCGACCCGTCGAAGCTCGGTCCGTTCATGGCCGTCGCGCTGCTCGCGACGCTCTACGGCGCGCTGGTTGCGAACCTGTTCTGTACGCCGATTGCCGACAAGCTCCACGTCAAGGTTATGGACGAGGACACCAACCGCACGCTGATCATCGACGGCATCCTGATGATCCGCGACTCGAAGAGCCCGGCGCTCGTGCGCGAAATGCTGCTGGCCTACCTGCCCGAGAAGCATCGCCACGAAGAGGGCGAGCCGGTTCCGGCCTGATCCTGACGGCACGGGTTCCGGACCACAAACGATTCTGGACGCAAGACGATGGCCAAGAAAAAGCGCGGCGAAGCACATGGAGGTCACGGCTGGTTCGTGACGTTCGCCGACCTGATGGCGCTGTTGATGAGCTTCTTCGTCATGCTCACCGCGTTCTCCACGCAAGACCAGCAGAAGCTGAAGATCGTCGCAGGATCGATGCGCGAAGCCTTTGGTGTACAAACCGACTCGCGCTTCTCCGGCATCATCGAGTCGGACGGTCTGCCGACCCGCCCGATGCTGAAGAACACCAAGCACGTGACGCCGGACGAATCGTCGAACACGCCGACGCCCGACGACAACGACAAGAACAAGATTGCCGGCGCGCGCCTGAAAACGGACCGCGAGTTCGCGCTGGCCTCCGCCTCGCTGCGGCAGGCGCTGCAGGACATGCCGGAGCTGACGGAAATCTCCAAGCACATCATGCTTGAGGAGACGAAGCAGGGCCTCAACCTCGAAATCATCGATCAGGACGGCCGCTCGATGTTCGCGGAAGGCTCCAAGGAGCCGTACGAGCGGACGCGGCTCTTGATCCAGCGCCTGGCCAAGCCGTTGAAGGCGACGCCGCTGCGGGTTGCGATCGTTGGTCACACCTCCGCCGGCTACAACCGCATCCGGCCGGGTTATGACGCCTTCGACCTGTCGACGGACCGTGCCAATGCGGTGCGGCAGATCCTCGAGCGGGAAGGGCTGCCGTCGAGCCATATCTTCTCGGTGTCCGGAAAAGCCGACAGTCAGCCGCTCTTCCCGGACGATCCGTCGTTGCCCGCCAATCGCCGGGTGACCATCACCCTGATGAAGGAAGACCCGCCGCTGCCGCCCAACCTAAAGCCTTAAGTCGCAGGGCCGGGCCGGGTCCGGAAGTCAATACTGTTCCACCTCCGAAATTGCTCCTAACGTGATGCTCGGGCGTCACGTTTCCGGTTGCCAATGGTGCTATAAGCGGGCTAACGGAGCGCCCTCGGCCGCACCGGCCGGCGAAACGAGATTCAACGGCGACGCGCTTTCGGGGCAGCATGGCCATCAGCGAAACCACAGAAGCCCAGGCCCAAGGTGAGGCGCCCGTCTCGGCAGGGTTCTGGGGTCTGACCCTCGGCAGCATTGGCGTCGTGTTCGGCGACATCGGCACCTCGCCGCTCTACGCCTTCCGCGAAGCCGTTCACGCCGCGTCCCACGGCAGTCCGCCGTCCCGTGAGGTCGTGCTCGGCGTGCTGTCGATGATCCTGTGGTCGCTGTTCATTGTGGTGACAGCCAAGTACGTGCTCGTTCTGCTGCGCGCGGACAACAACGGCGAAGGCGGAACGCTGTCGCTGATGGCGCTGTCGCAGCGCGCGCTCGGACGCCGCAGCGTCTGGCTGACGGGCCTTGGCGTGATGGGCGCCGCCATGTTCATCGGCGACTCGATGATCACGCCCGCGATCTCGGTGCTGTCCGCCGTCGAAGGCTTGAAGCTCGCGACGCCGGCGCTTGAGCACTACGTGGTGCCGCTGACGGTCCTGATCCTGGTTGTGCTGTTCATGTTCCAGAGCCGGGGAACGGCGCGCGTGGCCTCGGCGTTCGGCCCGGTGATGATCGTGTGGTTCACGACCATCGCCATTCTCGGCCTGATCCATATCAGCGACGACCCGACCGTGCTCTACGCGATCAATCCGTGGTACGCGGTGCGCTTCATGGCCACGCACGGCACCATCGGCCTTATCACGCTGGGCGCGGTGTTCCTGGCGGTGACCGGCGGCGAGGCGCTTTATGCGGACCTCGGCCATTTCGGCCGCAAGCCGATCCAGAGCGCGTGGTTCTTCTTCGTGCTGCCGGCGCTTCTCATCAACTATTTCGGGCAGGGCGCGCTAGTGCTCGCCAATCCGGCTGCGGTCGAGAACCCGTTCTACCGGCTGGTGCCGGAGACATTCCTGCTGCCGCTGATCATTCTGGCGACCGCTGCAACCGTGATCGCCAGCCAGGCCGTCATCACCGGCGCCTACTCGCTGGTCAGCCAGGCGGTACAGCTCGGTCTCTTGCCGCGCTTCGAGGTCCGCTACACCTCCGAATCTCACGCCGGCCAGATTTATCTGCCGCGGGTCAATACGCTGCTCCTGATCGGTGTGATCCTGCTGGTGCTGATGTTCCGCACCTCCAGCGGCCTCGCATCGGCCTACGGCATCGCCGTGTCGACCACGATGGTCGTCGACGGCATCATGGGCTTTGTCGTGATCTGGAAGCTGTGGAACTGGCGTGCGGCCACCGCCGCCGCCGTGATCGTTCCGTTCGTGTTCGTCGACATGACGTTCTTCATCGCCAACCTGCTGAAGCTGCTCGAAGGCGCCTGGCTGCCGCTGCTGTTCGGTTTCGGCGTGGTCGTGCTGATCTGGACCTGGCGCCGCGGCGCCTCGATGCTGATGGCGAAAACGCGCCGCACTGAAGTGCCGCTGCGCGATCTGATCCGCAGCCTCGAAAAGCGGCCGCCGCATGTCGTGCAAGGCACCGCCGTGTTCCTCACCAGCGATCCGGACTCGGTACCGACGGCGCTGCTGCACAATCTCAAGCACAACAAGATTCTGCACGAGCACAACGTGGTGCTCACCGTCGAGGTCACCCAGACGCCGCGTGTCGATATCAACGAGCGCGTCAAGCTCGAGACGGTCGGTGAGCGGTTCACCTTGATGCGGCTGCGGTTCGGCTTCATGGAATCGCCGAACGTGCCGAAAGCGCTGGCTGTCGCGCGCAAGGTCGGCTGGCAGTTCGACATCATGTCGACGTCGTTCTTCGTCTCGCGCCGGTCGCTGAAGCCGGCGGCACAATCCGGCATGCCGCGCTGGCAGGATCATCTGTTCATCGCCATGAGCCGCTCGGCGAACGACGCGTCGAGCTACTTCCACATCCCGACCGGGCGGGTGGTGGAAGTCGGTACGCAGGTCACGATCTAGCCTCCGGAACGGGTGCGGCCGGAGCGCTTGATTTTCGCCGCGCAAACGACGACTTTGTCGCCCGGTTCAATGGTTACCGAGGTTCCGGTGGTAGACAAAGATTATCCCGTACACGACCTGACAGCAGAAGACGTTGCCGCCGGCATCGCCGAGGGACGTTATCTTCTGGTCGACGTGCGCGAGCCGAATGAAGTGGCTGCGGAAGCCTATCCGGATGGAATTGTATTGCCGCTGTCGAGCTTCGATCCGGCCGACATTCCCGATCCGAGCGGCAAGGAAGTCGTCTTCGCCTGCCGGTCCGGCAAGCGCTCGGTGACGGCGTCGCGTGCCGCGCAGGCCGCGGGGCTGGCCTATGACAAACATCTCGCCGGCGGGATTATCGGCTGGAAAGCCGCCGGCCTGCCGACCAAGACGGGCGGCTGATCCGCACCATGAACCGGCTTATCGCGAACCTGCCGCATACGGTGTTCGACGCAATGTCGCAGCTTGCGCGCGACCTCAACGCCATCAATCTGGGGCAGGGGTTTCCCGATCATCCGGGACCGGAGGATATCCGCCTCAAGGCCGCCGATGCGGTCGTCAACGGTTACAACCAGTATCCGTCGATGATGGGCATCCCCGAGCTGCGGCAGGCGATTGCTACGCACTACGCGCACTGGCATGGCCTCACCCTCGATCCGATGACGGAGGTGATGGTGACCTCCGGCGCGACCGAAGCGCTGGCAGCCGCCTTCTTCGGGCTGATCGAGCCCGGCGATGAAGTCGTCGTCTTCCAGCCGTTCTACGACGCCTATGCGCCGTTGATCCGCCGCGCCGGGGGCACGCCGAGATTCGTCCGCCTCGAGCCGCCGCACTGGCGCATCCCCGAGGAGCGGCTGCGCGCGGCGATCACGCCGAAAACCAAATTCATCGCGTTCAACAACCCGCTTAATCCGGCGGCTGTCGTCTATCCGCGCGAAGACCTCGAACTGCTGGCGCGCGTCTGTCAGGAATTCGATCTCGTCGCTATTTGCGATGAGGTGTGGGAGCACGTCGTGTTCGACGGGCGCGAGCACATTCCGCTCATCACGATCGATGGCATGCGCGACCGCACCGTGAAGATCGGCTCGGCCGGCAAGATCTTTTCGCTCACCGGTTGGAAGGTCGGTTTTGTCTGTGCCGCGCCTCCGCTGCTCCGCGTACTCGCCAAGTCGCATCAGTTCCTCGCTTTTACGACCGCGCCGAACCTGCAGGTCGCGGTCGCCTATGGCCTCGGCAAGTCCGACGACTATTTCGCACAGATGCAGGCTGAACTCGCGCGCAGCCGCGATCGCCTGTCGGACGGGTTGAGCCAGATCGGCTTTCCGGTCCTGAAGTCGCAGGGCACGTATTTCGTGAACGTCGATCTGGCGCCGCTCGGGCTGAACGAGACCGACGAAGCGTTCTGCAAGCGGATCGTGACCGAACACAAGGTTGCGGCCATTCCGGTCTCGGCATTCTACGAAGAAGAGCCGGTGACGTCTGTGGTGCGTTTCTGCTTTTCCAAAATCGACGCGACACTCGATACTGCGTTGGAGCGATTGTCGCGCGTACTGCATCGCTGAGGGCTGATGATGCGCTACCTGGTCTGGAGTGCGGTTGCCGTTCTGGGGTCTGTGGCCGGCCTCGCGCCCGCCGCGGCACAGGATCGCACGGTGAACTTCTACAACTGGTCCAACTATATGGCGCCGGGCGTGCTGGAGGACTTCACCAAGGAAACCGGCATTAAGGTCGTCTACGACACCTTCGATGCGAACGAGACGCTGGAGACCAAGCTGCTCGCGGGCAAATCGGGCTACGACGTGGTGGTGCCGACGGCGTATTTCCTGCAGCGGCAGATCGCGGCAGGCATCTTCCAGAAGCTCGACAAGGCAAAGCTGAAGAACCTCGGCAACGCATGGCCTGAAGTGACAAAGCGCCTTGCGATTTACGATCCCGGCAATCAGTACGCCGCCAACTACATGTGGGGCACCACTGGCATCGGCTACAATGTGAAGATGGCGCAGAAAGTGCTCGGCGCCGATCCCATCGAGGCGATGAGCTCCTGGGACATCGTGTTCAAGCCGGAGAATCTTGCGAAGTTCAAGGACTGCGGCGTCCACATGCTGGACTCGCCGGACGACATTTTGCCGGCGGCGCTCACCTATCTGGGCCTCGATCCGAACTCCAGCAAGCAGGTCGACCTCGAGAAGGCGGCCGAGCTTGTGGCCAAGGTGCGCCCGTCGGTGCGCAAGTTTCACTCGTCCGAGTATTTGAGCGCGCTCGCGACCGGCGAAATCTGTCTGGTGCTCGGCTGGTCGGGTGACATCAAGCAGGCGCAGAGCCGGGCGGAAGAGGCCAAGAACGGCATCGAGATCGGTTACGCGATTCCGAAGACTGGCGCGCAGATGTTCTTCGACAATTTTGCAATTCCCGCCGACGCCAAGAATGTCGCTGAGGCGTATCTCCTGATCGACTATCTCTATCGGCCGGAGGTCGCCGCGAAGAATTCCGACTTCCTCGGTTACGCCAACGGCAATCTCGCGAGCCAGAAGCTGATTGACAAGAAGGTGATGACCGACAAGACCGTCTATCCGGATGATGCGACGCTTGCAAAGCTGTTCGTCATCACCGCGCGCGATCCCGCGGCACAGCGTGTCATGAATCGGCTCTGGACGCGGGTGAAGACCGGCCGGTAACGGCGGCGACGCTCAGTAGTTGCGCCAGCGCCGGTGCAGCCATAGCCACTGGCCCGGATTCTCGCGCACCCAGCCTTCGATGATCGACGTGATTACCTGCATCGTCGCCGTGACGTCGATGTCGCCCTTGGCGTTGCGGATGGGGACCACCGGCTCGGTCAACTCGACGCTGAAGCGATGATTGGGCAGGCGAACCACGCGAACGCCGAAGATTGGGCAGTCCACATGCCGGGCGACGCGCGCGAGCATCGGATTGACGCGGGCAGGGCGGCCGAAGAAATTGACGTGCACGCCACGGTCGTAGAACTGATCGATCAGCATGCCGACATGCGCGCCTTCGCGCAGCGCATTGGCCAACTGCAGCGGCGCGTTGTGGCTGGTCGCCACCAGCCGGCCCATGTTGACCCCGCGCACCTTCTGAATCGCGCGGTCGACGGCAACGAGGTTGGGCCGGCGGAACAGCACCGCAGTGTCGACGCCAAAGGCCGGTCCCGCGAGCGCCGGTAATTCCCAGTTGCCGAGATGGGCGGAAAAGATCAGCGCGCCCTTGCCGTCAGTTCTCATCTGATCGAACAGTTCGTTGGTTCGCTTTGGAAACACCACGCGGCCGGCGTCCGGATTCTCGAGATCGTAGGTGAAAATCCGGTCGATATGCGCGAACTCGGCGCCGACCCGGCCGAGGTTGTCCCAGACTTCGCCGAGAATGGCCTCGATTTCCTCGGGTGATTTTTCCGGGAAGGCAGCGGTCAGGTTCTCGCGGCCGATGCGATGCTCGCGCAGCTTGGGACCGATCTTGCGGGCGATGCGCGCGAAGGCATCGGCGGATTTGTCCGGATTGAAGTAGCGCGTCGCCCGTAGCGTGCCGACGGCGATCGCGCTGACAATGGCCTCACCGACGGGGTTGAGCGTCTTGCGCAGCACGGACCGGATGCGGAGGACGAGGCGCTGCATCAGAGTGTGACGACGATCTTGCCGAACACCTGCCGGCTTTCCATACGCTTGAGCGCAGCCGCGACGTCCTCGATCGGCGCTTCGGTGTCGATCACAGGCTTCATGCCGGCGGCCATCTTGTCGAGGCTCTCGGCGATGTTGCGCATTGATGCACCGAACGAGCCGATGATCCGGTACTGCTGCTGAAACAGCTGCATCAAGTTGACGGTCGTGGTCGGGCCCGAGGTCGAGCCGCAGGTGACCAGCCGCCCGCCGCGCTTCATCGACAGCAGCGAGCCGTTGAAGGTGTCGGCACCGACGTGTTCGAACACCACGTCAACGCCCTTCTTCTTGGTGATCTTGCGGGTTTCGTGTTCGAATCGATCCTTGCGGTAGTTGATGACGTGATCGGCGCCGAGTGCGCGCGTCCGTTCGATTTTGGAATCGTCGCCGACGGTGGTGATGACGGTGCAGCCAATCGCCTTCGCCATCATGATGGCGACGGTGCCGATGCCGGAGCCGCCGGCGTGGACGAGCACGGTCTCGCCGGGCTTGAGCTGCGCATTGTCGAACAGCATGTGCTGAACGGTCGAGTAGGCAATCGGCGCGCAGGCGGCGTCGCGCGAATTCACGCCCGCAGGAACGGGGATCACCAGCCGCTCGGACAGGTTGAGCAGCTCGCGCGCGAAGCCGTCGACATGGAAGCCCATCACGCCGGAGACGTTTTCGCAGAGGTTGTCGCGGCCCTCGCGGCACGCCGGGCAGGTGCCGCAGGTCAGCGCGCCGTACATGACGACCGGCTGGCCCGGCTTAAAGCGCGTGACGCCGGAGCCGACGGCGGCGATTTCGCCGGACGCTTCCGCGCCGACCACGAGCGGCAGCTTGCGCTTGGCGAAGGCCATGCCGCGGTAGCCCCACACGTCGATGTGGTTGAGTGCCACCGCGTTGACGCGAATCTGCACCTCGCCCGCGCCGGGAAGCGGCGGCGGCGGCACGTCAGCGATGGTGAGCTGACGGGCGGCGACGAGGGTAAGGGCACGCATGGCGCCTGATCTCCGGAGTGTTTGCGCATGATCCGCCCCGGCCAAGGGTCATGCCTGTCAGGCCGTGCCTATCGCCGGTTCGGGCGGTGGCGTCAACCGTGCGCGTGAAGGAACTGCGAGGCCGGTCAGACCGGCTCGCGCGTCAGGATCAGCGTTGCGTTCTGACCGCCGAAGCCGAACGAATTCGACATCACGGCCGTCACCTTCGCGTCACGTGCCTTGTTCGGCACGACATCGAACGGGATCGCCGGATCCGGCACCTCGTAATTGATGGTCGGCGGAATGCGCTGATGTTCGAGCGTGAGGAACGAGAAGATGGCCTCGACCGCGCCCGCGGCCGAGATGGTGTGCCCGACCATCGACTTGTTCGACGACACCGGAACCTTGCTGGCGTAGTCGCCGAGCACGGCGGCGATACCGAGATACTCCATCTTGTCGTTCTCGGGCGTGCCGGTGCCGTGCGCGTTGATGTAATCAATCTGCCCCGGCTGGAGGCTCGCATCGGCGAGCGCATTGCGGATGCAACCGATGATCGGCTTGCCGTCCGGGCTCGAGCGGGTGCGATGGAAGGAATCGGCGAGCTCGCCACAACCGGCGACGACGCCGAGAATCTTCGCCCCGCGCACAGTCGCCGATTCCAGACTCTCGAGCACCAGCGCGCCTGCGCCTTCCGCCATCACGAAGCCATCGCGGTTCTTCGAGAAAGGACGGGCGGCGGCCTGCGGCGGATCGTTCTGCGTCGACAGCGCGGAGAGGAGCGAGAAGCGGATCAGGCACTCTGCGCTGACCGAGCCGTCGGTGCCGACGCACAGCGCGGCATCGGTTTCGCCGCGGCGGATCGCCTCGACACCGAGCTGGATCGCGGTCGCGCCGGATGCGCACGCGGTCGAGAGCGAAATCGGCGAGCCTTTGGTGCCGTAAGTATCCGCAAGGGTGTCGGCGACCGAACCCATCATGAAGCGGCGATGATAGTTGGTGTAACGGCCGCTGCCGCTTTGCTTGAGGATGCTGTCGTAGTTGATCTCGGTGTCACCGGCGGCCGCGCTGGCACGCGCCAGTTCTTGACGCGCGTGCCATTCGACTTCGACCGGTGCGACGGCGAGAAACAGCGGACCTGGGAAATCGCCTTTGCTGCCGATACCCGACTGCGCGACGGCTTCCTCGGTCGCCATGTCGGCCATGCGCTCCGTCAGCTCCGCCGAGGACTGCGTGTCGACCGGAAGGAAATCGACGGCGCCGGCCATTGTGGTCTTCAAGCCCTCGGTCGAAAAGCGCGTGATGGTGCGGATACCGGATTCGCCGGCGATCAATTTCGACCAGTTGTCGGATTTGCCTGCGCCGAGCGAGGTGACGATGCCCATGCCGGTGACGACAACGATCGGGCGTCCAGAGGCGTCGCGCATTCCCGTCATCGTCGTCTCCGTTTGCTCTCAGCTTGCCGCTTCGACCAGCGCCATGCCTTCGCCGCTGTAGTGGCCGGTCCCGATCACGACAATCTGGGACGGCGGCGCGGTCATTTCAATCTCAACGCCGGTCGGATCGTTGGCCGGATAAAGGGTGCCCTTCGCGATCGACAGGGCGGCCAGCGCAATTCCGAGCGGAAACTGGACCTCGACGGTTTGTCCGAACGGCGTCCCGCTGGCCCGGACCGGCACGGTCCGATGCTTGTCGAGGAACGCGCGCTCGTCGGTGGTCGCCGGATTGGCGCCGCTCGCACCGGTGATGATTGCCGTGTTCGCGTCCGATGCCCCGATCTGCGACCAGAGCGTATCGAGGGTCGGTGTGATCGGTCCCTTGCTGCGGCGGGCGCGGTCGGTCACGACCTTCGACAGTCGCGCAAACGGCTTGGCGCCGCGCGCCAGCGCATGCTCTTTCGACTCGATCACCAGGAACACGCCGGCCGAGCCGAGCACGAAGCCGCCGTCGCCGTCGCGGCCCCAGAGCGGCGCGTAGGCGTTCTTGAGATTGTATCCGCCAAACTCGAACAACATCAGCAGGTCTTTGCGCTCGGCATTGTGGGCCGAGCCGATCAGGGCGATGTCGCTCTGTCCCGCCGCGATCCGCGCCAGCGCGATCTTTGCGGCGTCGGCGCCGGCGGCCTCCGAACCCATGAAAGTTCGTGACGAGCCGGTAACGCCCTGAACGATGGCGATATTGCCGGCGAGCAGGTTCGACAGCTGGGCGAGAAACAGCGTCGGCCGCAGATCACTCATCAGCCGCTCGTTGAAGAAACCCGGCGCAGCGTTGCCGCGCGCTTCGGCGGTCATAATGGTGCTGTCGACGGCGAGGTCGCGATCGCCGCCCGCGGCCGCGACCACCATGTCCATGCGCGAGAGGATGTCCTGATTGCCCTTCACACCGGCGGAATCGAGTGCGAGGCCGGCCGCGTAGACGCCGATCCGCTGCCAGGTTTCCATCTGGCGCTGGTCGCCCTTCTTCGGAATCTGCAGATCGTAGTTCAGCTTGGTGATCGGATGTACCATGTAAGGCGCAAACGTCGTCGTATCGACGTTGACGGTCTTGGCCTGCAGCGCATCCCAATGCGCATCGAGGCCTTCGCCGAGCGAACTGACGATGCCGATACCGGTGATCCAGGCTTCGCGCTCACTCATGGTTCATTGCCTGCAGTGGGAAACCGATCCGCTTCGCCATCGCGTCCATATGACCGCGCATGTCCGGATTGGGGAACGGAGCATGGCGGAAGGTCAGCGTCGAGTTACAAACCATCTTGCCGTCGACGCTGATCTTCGCATTGGTCACCGCAAAGCCCGAGCCTTCGTGCTCGACGCTCGCATTGATGAGCAGCGCCTGACCCGGCGTGACGAACGTCCGCATCTTGGCTTCCTTCACCGCGGCAAGGAACGGCATCCGCTGGAATCCCATGATTCCGATCAGCAGCCAGCCGGACGCCTGCGCCATCGCCTCGATCAGGAGCACGCCGGGCATCAGCGGATGACCGGGGAAGTGACCTTCGAAGATGGTGCTTGTGTGCGGAACGTTGGCTTCGACCGTGATCGTTCGCGCCGCGATGTCGATGGCGGCGATCCGGTCGATCAGGTGAAAATACTCGAGATGCATGGCCTCGGGCGTTACGCGCCCTTGGCCGCAACGAGATCGTCGATGCGAGCTGCGAGATTCTTCAGCACGAAGTACTGTTCGGTGGTCGCCTTGCCGTCGTTGACCTCCTGCGTCCACTTCTCAAGCGGCAGCTTGATACCGAACGCCTTGTCGATGGCGAAGGCGATATCGAGGAAGTCGAGACTGTCGATTCCCAGGTCGTCGATGGCGTGGCTTTCCGGCGTGATCGTATCGCGCGGGATATCGCATGTTTCCGCGATGATCGAAGCGATCTGATCGAATGTGGATGACATTGATAAGCCTTTGATTTTTGGGCGAAATTCGCGCCACGCGGCGGGCAGGAAGATGGCCGCCGGGTTCCCCGTAAAGCATCGACCGCCCATATAACGGAGCACCGGCCGGAGTTCAATGGCGGCCAGGCCAACTCGCTGGATAACCCTTTGGGTACAAGCCCTTGGTTCGCCTCAACAAAGGTCGGTGCGGTCAGGATTTCGGCGTCGAGAGGTGGGCGCAATCCCGGCGCCCCATCAGGACGCAATCCTGGGTGCTGCGCAGGTCGGCGATCTTGATCGCGAGCCAGATGCCGGCAGCCACCAGCACCGCGGCAAAGGCTGCTGCGGCGGCGTTGGCCACCATGCGATGCCGGTAGTCGTCCGGCTCGCCGCGCGCGCTTTCGAACTGCGAGAGATCGTTGGCAGCATGTCCCGGCGCCAGCACATCGCGCCGTGGCGGATGCGCGGAGGTGCGGGGCCTGAACTTCAGGACCTGATGTTCGCTGCTGCGATCGAGGACGGGGCCGGGCTTCATGATGTCCGCTCGATGACGGGCGTTAAGTCTAGCACGTCGCCACCAACGGCAATAGCCGTTGCAGGTTCCGGTATTTCTACTTCGGAACGCGACCCATCAGATAGAACTCGTCGTTCGGGCGCATCTCGGCGACGCTGGCCATCCGGTTTGACAGTGCGAAGAACGCGGCGATTGCGGCGATATCCCAGATGTCATCGTCGCTGAAGCCGTACTCGCGCAGCGCCTTGAAGTCCTGCGCCGACGTCGATTGCGAATCGACGGCAACCTTGAGCGCGAAATCGAGCATCGCCTTCTGCTTCGGCGTGATGTCGGCCTTGCGGTAGTTGCTGGCGATCTGGTCGGCGATCAGCGGATTCTTGGCGCGGATGCGCAGGATCGCCCCGTGCGAAACGATACAATAGTGGCACTGGTTGGCGGCGCTGGTCGCAACCACGATCATCTCGCGCTCCGCTTTGGTGAGCCCGGAGTCTTTCTCCATCAGCGCATCGTTGTAAGCGAAGAAGGCACGAAACTCGTCGGGCCGCCACGCCAGCGCAAGGAAGACGTTCGGGACGAAGCCCGACTTCTCTTGCACTGCGAGAATGCGCTCGCGCATGTCTTGCGGCAGCTTGTCGAGGGCGGGGACGGGAAAGCGGCTGATCGGTGCTTGCGACATGATGATGACCCGGCTGGAGCCTTAATAAGATGCCGGACCATAACCAAGGGGCAGGCGTGTGCAAGTGCGGTACGCGCAGGTCAGATCGCGGCCGATAACCAAGGCTCGCTGCATGAGCCATGCAGCGCGTTTTCTTTTGACTGTGAGACTAGCGAAGCGGCTTCTTCAGCAGCGAGAAGCGATCCGGATCGAGGCCGAGCGAGGGCTGCAGCATCGGTGACTCAGCCGGTCTCGGCGGCGGCGGTGACGGCGCGAGCGGAGCCAGCGGCGGAGCCGAGCCTGCGCCGAGCGGCGTCATGCCGGAGAGTCCCGCCGGTGAACCACCCGGGCGAGCCAGCGGCCGCTCCGAGAATCCAGGATCGTTCGGTATGTCGCGGTGCGTGGTCGCGCCGCGCCAGCGCTCAAGCACCGAGGCGACGAAATGCAGATCGTGCGTGCCGCCGGTGACCGGAGATGTTGCGATCGTCGCTTCGCTGCGCGGCAGCTGATGCGGCGGCACTTCCTTGAAGCGCAAACGCGTCGGCAGCGCCACGCCTTCGCCGAAGGCCAGCACTTCACGCGTGCCGAGCGAGGGCACGAACGACAGCAGGTTGGCGGCCGCGTCGGAGACGGCGGAGCGGAGCAGCGCCTGGTCGCGATCGTTGGCGAGGCGCATCGCGAACAAGGTGTTGCACTGGGAGATGATGGTGGAGTCGAGTTCGGCCGGACGTTGCGTCACGAGGCCGAGATAGACGCCGTACTTGCGGCCTTCCTTGGCGATGCGCGAAATCGCCTTGCGGGTCGGACCGAAACCAACGTTGCGGTCTGCGGATGCGTAACGGTGCGCTTCCTCGCAGACGAACAACAGCGGCGAGGCGCCATCGCTCCACAGGCCGAAGTCGAAGGCCATGCGGCACAGCACCGACACGACCGAGTCGATGACTTCTGACGGGAAACCGGCGAGCTGCATCACCGTCATCGGCCGCCCGTTGGCGGGAATGCGGAACAGGTTGCTGATGACTTCCGCCATTGTGTCGCCGCCGACGTTGGCGTTGTCGAACATGAAGGCGTAGCGCGGATCGTTCTTGACGGTGTCGATGCGCGAGATCAGGCGATGGTAGACGATGCGCGACGAACGGTTTTCCAGCTTGCCCATGCGCTCGTCGATCTGCGAGATCATGTCGACAAGGCGATACGGTACCGGCGTATCCGCCGTGAAGCCGCTGTTGCGCGGATCGAGCTTCTTCAAGCCCACGCGATCGGAGCTCTGATACTGCGTGTACATCGCCTTCGCGAGCGGAATGACCTCGGTCAGAATGTCGAGCTCTTCCGCGACGCCCGGGCGTCCGCCGAACAGCACGTCGACGATCTCTTCGAAGTTGAAGAGCCAGAACGGCAGTTTCAGGTTGCGCGGGTTCAAGACCTGTGCGCGATTGCCGAAGCAGCGTCCGTATTCGTTGTGAACGTCGAGCAGGAAGACGCGCAGGTTCGGCCGCGATTTCAGGATCTCGTTGACGAGCAGCGACACGCCGGTGGATTTGCCGACGCCGGTCGAGCCGAGCACCGCGAAATGCTTGCTCAGCATATCCTCGATGTTGACGTATGCGGTGACCGAGCTGTCCTGCTGCAACTGGCCGACGTTGATCTGATCAGATTGCGCCGGTGCGTAGACGGTGCGCAACTCTTCGTTGGTGATGAGTCCAGCCGCGTCGCCGATCGTCGGATAGCCGGTCACGCCGCGCTGGAAGCGTGGACCGCCTGCGGTCTTGTTGATCTCGCCGAGCAAGTCGACTGACAACACCGCGATGTAGTCCGCTCCGGACGGAACCTGTTCGCAAGACACTTCGGTGATCATCGCGATGATGGTCGACGAGATGCAGTGAATCGTGACGAAGCGCCCGACCGTCGCCCGCGCTTCGGATTGATTCATCTGGCTGGCCGCAAGCAAGCCGATGCGAGCGAGCGAGCCGCGCACCGAAATGACACGTCCGAACTGTGTGTGAGAGAGGGTGCCAGTCATCGAATAAGGTGCCGCCAATATTGTCGTTTCCGCCAATATCGGGGGTGTTGCTGGAGAAATTGTTAAGCGGTGGTTGTCTATTCATTCTCTTTCAGATTGTATTTTCTTATTTTACCCTCTTTGGCTGTCCTGGAGTGAGTTTTCCGGCCGTTTATTCCGTAGGATGGAACTTTTCGCGGACCCCGGCGCACGAGGGGCGTCGTTCCGCGACGCATTTTTGAGATGGAAGAATTTTTCGTCAGGGCCCGAAAAGTTGACCGCCGCCAGGTCCGCATGGCTTGCCAAGTCCGCAAGCTGGCGGATAGAAGGGCGCAGCGATGCTGAAGTGGTGTATTCTTGCTTCGATAAGCGGACACGCAACGGTTCCGCGCTCGCGCTCCCTCCGCAGGGCCTTATTGGGGAATGGTGTAACGGTAGCACAACAGACTCTGACTCTGTTTGTCTTGGTTCGAATCCAGGTTCCCCAGCCAGCTTTTTCCGATTTCAAACAAATGCTAGTGGGTCGTGGAACGATGGCCGCGCGGTGATTTGCATGGCACGACGGTTGCTCGGCCGCAGTATCAATCGTCTGGAAGATGCGCGCTTTGTCACGGGGCGCGGGCGTTATGTCGCCGACCTGGTCGCAACCGATGCGCTTCATGGCGCGGTCGTCCGCTCACCGCATGCGCATGCGCGGATCTTGTCGATCGATATCGATGCGGCGCGCATGATGTCCGGTGTCGCGGCCGTTTTCATCGCCCGCGATCTGGCCGCAGACAACATCGGGCCGTTGCCGTGCGGCGTCACCAGCATCCCGATGGCTTCGCCGCTCATCGTTCCGCCTTACTCCGCGTTGGCGACCGAGACCGTGCGCTTCGTCGGTGAACCGGTTGCCTTTGTCGTTGCGGACAGCGTCGAACGCGCCCGCGATGCCGCCGAAGCGATTGTGGTCGACTACGAGCCGTTGCCGCCGGTCGTCTCGATGCTAGAGGCGGTTCAGCCGGGAAGCCCGGCGATCTGGCCGGACGCTCCGAACAATGTCGCGTTCGAATACCATCGCGGCGAGATGGAGAAGGTCGAAGCGGCGATCCGTGATGCTCCCCACGTGGTCGCGTGCGAGGTCGTCAACAATCGCGTGGTGGCGGCGTCCCTTGAAACACGCGGTGCGCTCGGCCAATACGACGCGTCCAGCGACCATCTGCATCTGACAGCTTCGGCTGCCGGCGCACATGCCATCCGCAATCTGCTGGCCGATTCGGTGTTTCGAGTCCCGCGCGATAAATTGCGCGTCAGCATTCCCGATGTCGGCGGCGGCTTCGGCATGAAGAACGTGCTGTATCCGGAGTGGGTGCTGGTGCTGTGGGCGGCGCGGCGGCTCCGCCGTCCGGTTCAATGGATCGGCGATCGCAACGAGGATTTCCTTGCCTCTGCGCACGGCCGCGACAGTTTCGTTCGGGCTCGCCTTGCGCTCGATGGGAGCGGCAAACTTCTAGCGCTGGAAGCGCAGGTGCTCGCCAATCTGGGCGCGTATGTCTCGACGGTCGCGCCAGTCGTACCGACCATGGCCATGGGCAGCGCGATGGGCGGTGTCTACGACATTCCGCTGGTCGCTTTTCAGACCAGGGGCGTCTTCACCAACACGACGCCGGTGGATGCCTATCGCGGCGCCGGCAAGCCTGAGGCGAATTACCTGATCGAACGCTGCATCGATATCGCGGCCGCCGAGCTCGGAATGGATGCGCTCAAGCTGCGCCGAAAGAACATTTTCAGGCGTTTCCCGCAGCAAACGTCGATGGGTCTGTCAGTCGAGCAGGGCAGTTTTGCTCAGTCGATCGATCTTGCGGTCGCAGCCGCATCCGATTTCAAGGCACGCTGGAAAGACTCCCATAAGCGCGGGAAGCTTCGCGGTCTCGGCTACGCATGCTTTCTCGAAACGGCGCGCGGTCAGCCTAACGAAGTGGCGGAGATGCGTGCCGGTGAGAACGGCCAAATCCAGCTGATGGTCGGCACGCATTCGAACGGCCAGGGCCACGAAACCACCTACGCGCAGATTGCCGCCGATGCGCTTGACTTGCCGCTCGCCCGTTTTGAATTCCGGCAGGGCGACACGGACGATCTCGATAGCGGCGGTGGACACGGCGGCGCACGCTCGATGCATCAGGGCGGCACCGCGCTGCTGATGGCAGCCGAAGGCTTTGTCGACAACGCGAAACGGCTGGCGGCACGGCTGCTGCAGGCGTCGCCGGAGACGATTGAGTACAGAGCCGGAATTCTGCGGGCGCCGACGGGGCAGGAGGTCAGTCTCGAGGAAGTAGCGCGTGCTTCTCACCAGGTCACAAGCGATGACGTTCCGCCCGGGCTTGCGCACAGGGCGACGCACCTCTGCGATCGCTACACGTTTCCGAACGGCTGCCATCTTGCAGAAGTGGAGATCGATCCGGAGACGGGTGAGGTCATCCTCGATCGTTACGTTATCTTTGACGATTATGGCCGGTTGCTCGATCCGCGCCAGACGTTGAGCCAGGTGCATGGCGGCGTGGTGCAGGGTATCGGTCAGGCGTTGTTCGAGGAGGCGCTGTTCGATCACGAGACCGGGCAGATTCTCTCTGGATCGCTGATGGACTACGCGCTGCCCCGCGCGGACGACATTCCCTCGTTCGAAGGCGCGCTGACGCCGGATTATCCAAGCGGCGCGAACCGGCTTGGGGTCAAGGGCAGCGGTCAGGCCGGTGCGATCGCTGCGCCGGCCACCGTCATGAATGCAGTGGTCAATGCGCTGGCGCCGCTGGGTGTCCGGCATATCGATATGCCGGCAACGCCGGCGCGCATTTGGGCGGCGATACAGGCTGCGCGCTGATGCTGCGTTGCAAGGGCTTTTCTTGTTGGCTGTTTCGCCGAAGTGGCCGATAGTCGAAAGCGATGGCTTTCCTCGCAATCCTGACGGCCTCCAATAACAGCGAAGAACAATGAAGCATTCCGTCAATATCGTGGTTTTTCCCGGCGACGGCATCGGCATCGAGGTGATGGAGCCGTGCCTCGAAATCCTCAACGCGGTCGCGGCAAAGCTCGGTACCGTTTCACTCAAGTTCGACACGCATCAGGCCGGAGCCATCCAGTATCGCGAGCATGGCGTCGCGCTCCCTGATACGGCGCTAGCCGCTGCGCGGCGCGCCGACGCCATTCTCCTTGGTGCGATGGGATGGCCGGAGGTGCGATATCCGGACGGAACGGAGATTGCACCGCAGATCGATTTGCGGATGGAGCTCGACCTCTATGCAGGTGTGCGGCCGGTGCGGACATTGCCGAACGTTCCGAACGTGCTGGCAGATCCGCGTGCACGAAACCTCGACTTCGTGATCATTCGCGAGTCGACCGAAGGACTGTTTGCCTCGCGCGGCATCAAGCAGATCAATTCGCACGAGGAAGCGCGCGACACGCTGGTGATCACGCGCAAGGTGTCCGAGAAGCTTTTCGATTTTTCGTTCGGCCTTGCACGACAACGAGCGAAGGCGAGTGGCCGCGAAGGAACGGTCACGTGCGTCGACAAGGCGAACGTCTTCACGAGCTTTGCCTTCTTCCGCAAGATCTTCGACGAGCGCGCGGCACTGAATCGCGACATCAAGGCTGAGCACGCTTACGTCGATGCCATGTCGCTGTTCATGGTGCGCAAGCCGTGGGAGCTGGATGTTCTCGTCACCGAAAACATGTTCGGTGACATTTTGTCCGATCTGGGAGCTGGACTGCTGGGCGGTCTTGGCTTCGCGCCCTCGGCCGATATCGGCGACCGTCACGCGGTGTTTCAGCCCTGCCACGGCACGGCTCCTGACATTGCCGGACAAGGGAAGGCCAATCCGATTGCGATGATCCTGTCTGCGGCGATGATGCTCGAATGGCTCGGCGAAAAGCAAGATCGTAGCGATCTGGCGCTTGGCGGCCGGCTTATTCGCTCGGCTGTTAATGATGCATTCGAGAAGGGACTCCGGCCACTGGAAATCGGAGGGCCAGACGGAACGCGGGCCACGGCGAACGCAGTGCTTGAAGCGCTCAAGCATGCACATGACGCCGTTCCGGCGTGAGATAACGCAATGGATACGTTCGATTACGTGATTGTTGGTGCAGGTTCGGCTGGTTGCGTGCTTGCCAACCGGCTGAGCGAAGATGCCGGGACGATGGTTTGTGTCCTCGAAGCCGGACCGAGTGACTGGCATCCGTACATTCATCTGCCCGCCGGTTTCATCAAGACGTTCTACAACAGCAGCATCAACTGGTGTTACCAGCAGGAGCCGGGCCCCTGGACCGGCGGTCGGCGCATCTACTCGCCGCGCGGCAAGACGCTTGGCGGTTCGAGCTCGATCAACGGGCACATCTACAACCGCGGTCAGCATCAGGATTTCGACACCTGGGCGCAGCTTGGCAACCGCGGCTGGGGCTACGCCGATGTGTTGCCGTACTTCAAGCGGTTGGAACGGCGCATCGGCGAGGGCGATGCAACGTTCCGTGGCCGCGATGGCGGTCTGACTGTTACCGATATGCAGTGGAAGGATCCGCTGTGCGAAGCATTTATCGCAGGTGCTATCAGCCTCGGTATTCCGCGCAATCCCGACTACAACGGCAATACGCAGGAGGGCGTCGCCTACGCGCAGCGCACGATTCACAATGGGCGCCGCGTTAGCGCAGCAACTGCTTTCCTGCGACCTGCGAAGGAACGCGGAAACGTTCATGTCCGCACGCATGCGCATGCAACCGAGATTGTGTTCGAAGGCAAGCGCGCTGTTGGTGTGCGCTACACCAGAGGTGGGCGAGGCGGGGCGCCCGTGGAGGTACGCGCGCGCAAGGAGGTGATCCTCTCAGGCGGTGCGTATAACTCGCCACAGCTGCTTCAGCTGTCCGGCGTGGGATCGCCCGAACTGCTGCAATCGCTCGGCATCGACGTACGGCATGCACTTCCCGGTGTGGGCGAGGGACTGCAGGATCACTACGCGCCGCGCTCGGTCGCGCGCGTCAAGAACATCAAGACGGTCAACGAGCGTGCACGCGGCCTCAACCTTGCCGTTGAAGCCATGAAGTGGGCGATCACGCGGCGCGGAATTCTCTCGCTCTCGCCGACCATGGTCTACTGCTTCTGGCATTCCGGCGAGACGACGGAGAGTTCCGACTTGCAACTGACGTTTACGCCGGCGAGCTACAAGGAAGGTGAGCAGGGGAAGCTCGAGGACGAACCCGGGATGACGGTGGCGGCCTGGCAGCAGCGGCCCGAGAGCCGAGGTTATGTCCGTTGCCGTTCCGCCGATCCGTTTGAGGCGCCGATCATCCAGACCAACTATCTGGTTGAGGAGATCGATCGCCGGGTCGTGGTCGCGGGTATGCGGCTGGCGCGGCGGCTGCTCGCATCCGTGCCTCTCGCCCAATACTATGAGCGCGAGGACTTTCCGGGGCCGGGTGTTCAGACCGATGATGAGTTTTTGGCGGCGGCGACCGCGCGCGGCCAGACGACGTTTCATCCCGGATGCTCGTGCCGCATGGGCCCGGCCGAGAGCAAGTGGGCTGTTGTCGACGATGAGCTGAGAGTGCATGGGCTGCAGAATCTGCGCGTGATAGACGCCTCGATCATGCCGCGCATGATATCGGCTAATTTGAACGCATCGACCATGATGATCGCTGACAAAGCCTCCGACCTTATTCGCGGCCGCAGCGCGCCGAACAACGATGTGTTTGTCAGCCGCATGAATGCGTAAGGCCTGCCATGATGACATGGCCACTCGCGCGGTGCGCTGGGTGATGGCATAATCGCCCGCGACGACGTCGTCGCTATGGATTGATGCATGGTTTCGGAGCCCCAGCTCGCTCAGCTTGTATCCTGGATTGTTGAGGCCGGCCTGACCGGGCAAACCGAGGCAACCCTGCTGAAGGGCTTCTGCGAGCGGGTGCGCGCGGCAGGAATTCCCGTCGACCGTGTGAACGTGTTCATCGATACCCTGCATCCCGTGCATGAGGGACGTCTGTTTGCCTGGACGAGCAGTGCCTCGATTCAGCCGGAAAAGCCGTATGGACGCTCGTCGCGATTCATCCCGAAGCCTGGAAACGAGGCTGACGCGGACCGATGGCGCAAAAGCCCGTTTCCCAACGACATGTGGCGTCAGAGTCCGTTTTTCCGGTTGCGCGAGGATGGCGCGTCGTTGCTGCGCCGTCGTCTTTTGCCATCGACGCTGACTGAGTTTGGTATCTTTCCTGAGTTGCATGACGAAGGGCATACGGACTACATCGCCATCGTGAACTACTTTGCCGAGGCAGGCAGCATTGCCGATATGGACTGCCTCTATTCGTCATGGACGACGAAGAGCTTCGATGGCTACGCAGACGAACACGTTACGGCGCTTCAGCGTTTGCTGCCGTTTCTCGCACTGGCCATCAAATCAGTGTCGCTCGCCCGCATGACCGAAACGTTGATGCAGACCTATCTCGGCAACGATGCGGCGCGCCGGGTGCTCAACGGGGGCATCATGCGCGGTGTCTCGGACACCATCGACGCCGTGGTCTGGTTCAGCGATTTGCGCGGCTTCACGCGCATCACCGATACCATGCCGCAGCACGTGATCCCGCTGCTGAGCGAGTACGCGGATGCCGTGGTTTCGGCGATCCACGAGCACGGCGGCGACGTGCTGAAGTTCGTCGGCGATGGAACGCTCGCGATCTTCACCGGCGAGGATCGGCGTCACGCCTGCGCCGCCGCGCTTGACGCCAGCATCACGGCGCAGGGAAGCATCCGTGTCGTCAACGAGCGTCGCGCCGCGGAAGGCTTGCCGGTGACCGACATGTATCTCGGACTGCACGTCGGCGAAATGTTCTACGGTAATATCGGCAGCGAGGATCGGCTCGACTTCACGGTGATCGGACCGGCCGTCAACGAGGTCAGCCGGATCGCTGCTATGTGCCGTTCGATCGAGCAACCCGTCTTGATCTCAAGCGCGTTCGCCGATGTCGGTAACAATAAGGGGCGGCTTGTGTCAGTCGGACGTTACGCCTTGCGCGGCGTCGGCCGGCCGCAGGAGCTGTTTGCGCTCGATCCGGACGTGCTCGCTCAGGCGTGATGCCATCACTTGCCTGACGGCTTGATCGCCGCGCCGTGCATCTTCTCGATGCGACGCTGGATGGTCGCCCAGTACGACGACGGCCGAAAGCGCTGAAGCAGATCCATAAAGCGGGCGTCGCCACCGATCAGGATGCGCTTCTCGTTCTTCTCGATGCCGGCGATGATGCGTTGGGCCGCAGCTGCTGGCGTTGTCTTGGCCACGGCTTCAAACCGGTCGATGGAGGTTGATCGCCGCTCGTTGTCAGTGATCGATGCTCCCATGGTCGCGTTGCGCGCGATCTTTGTCGCAACTCCGCCGGGATGCACGACCGAGAGCCGCACCAGACTCTTGTTCAGTTCAAGCTCGTGCCGCAGGCTTTCCGAAAATCCACGCACGGCAAACTTCGCTGCTGCGTAGGCGGTCTGGCCGGGCGGGGCGATAATGCCGAAGATGCTCGAGATGTTGACGATGTGCGCTTCCTGCTGCCGTTCGAGTTGCGGCATGAACGATCGTACACCGTGCACGACGCCCCAGAAATTGATGCCCATCAACGTCTCGATCTGCTGCTGACTGACCTCGTGAAACTGGCCGAAGAGGGCGATGCCGGCATTGTTGATCAAGATGTTGAGTTTCGGGTGGCTTTGCGCGGCGGCCTTGGCAAAGGCCTCGATCTCTGTGGGCTGACTGACGTCGGTGCGATGGGTCGAGACGTTGCGCGAATACTTGGCCTTCACTTGCGCGGCAGTCTCCTTGAGGCCGCTTTCGTCACGGTCGGCGAGCGCGAGATCGCAGCCGCGTGCGGCGAGTTCGAGTGCCAGTGCCTGGCCGATACCGCTGGCCGCGCCGGTAATTGCGGCGGCCGATCCATTGATCTGCGTCATGCATTCCAGTCCCGAAAGAATTCGGATCAATCCATGGCACAGCGGGGAGGTCAAGCACAGGCTTGTTGCGCTGCAGCTAGCAACGACAATCAGGCCGTCAAGGCAAGGTGCCGGATGGTGACGAATCGCGCAGTCGGATCGTCTTGTCGCAGCAAGGCCAGGCGATCGACCGCGAGTGAGCGCTGATTGATGGCGGCGAACCGCGTCGCGAGCAGCTCGGCGATCCGTTGCGGTTCGGCCGCGATCCGGCCGGTCAGACTCATGTGGAAGAAGAACTCTTCGAACACGTAAGGATAGCCCCAGCGGTCGAGCAGGGCGATCTGATTGTCCGTGAGCTTTGACTTCAGCCGCCGCGCGCGGTCCTTCTCACTCAACGGTGCGCGGAACGATTCGAAGTCGGTTACGCAAGCGTCGGCGAGGGCCGTGAGATCGCGGTTCGGTGCGTCGTTGACAATGGCCACGAAGAATCGAAGCAGCTTCACCACGGGCGTGATGGTTGGAATAGCGCGCGGCGTTGCAGCGAACTTATCGAACGCGGCAATGAGTTCGGCTTCGTTAGCGCCTGTTGCGAGATAGAACGGGGCCTTTAGGGTTGCGTGAAAGCCGTAACGGCGCGGATCGTCGGTGAGTGTGTGCCAATCCGGAATGGCGTCGATCATCGCCTGCGGCTGAGCGACGTCCGTCCTCCCGAGCGCATCGTGGCCGAGCAGGGCTGCGCCAAAGCGGTAGAGCGCGCTGTCGGCTGCGGGGACAAAATAGATGGCGTAGCGCGGCTGCTCGGACATGCGGCTACAATGTTATCCGACGCTCACGCTGCGGCAATGCTTTGCGACACCGTGCCGGTTCGCTGCACGCGCTCGATGTCAGTCAGATGGACGATACGACCCGCGGCGATCACCGCGACGATGCGCGGACGCAGGGCTTCGGCAGGGTCGACCAGAAGGATGTCGGCGCGCGCGCCATCAGCGATGCGTCCGCGATCGGTCATACCGGCGGCGCGCGCCGGCTTCTCGGAAATCAGCGACCAGGCACGGCCGAGCGGCAGGACGTGATCGGCTGCAAGCCGGAATGCCGCGAGCAGCTGCGCCGGATAGTAGTAGTCGGATGCGAGAACGGAGCAGAGGCCTTGAGCAATCATATCGGCGGCTTTGGTCCAGCCAGTGTGGCTGCCGCCGCGCACGACATTCGGCGCACCGAACACGATGTACTCACCGGCCTGCGCAGCTTCCTGCGCGGTCGGTACGTTGATCGGGAATTCCGCGATCGTCACGCCCATGGCACGAAAGGCGCGGCGCATTTCCGGTGAGCTGTCGTCATGTGACAGCATCGGCGTTCCGCTGGCCACACCCGCAGCCGCAAGGCGCGCGATCGAGCCGGGGACTTCATCCTTGCGGGTCACGATGCGCTTTACGAGCTCGTTGAACTCGTCGGCGTTCAGGCCGGCGCGCTCCGCCATCTGCGCTCGCTTTTGCGGCCGCGCCATATCGGCCGCGATCGAGCTCATGTGATCGTTGAAGGCGAGGAGATCGATGCGGCCGGCCTTCAGCCATTCGATGATCGTCTCTTCTGCATCGATGTTGTAGGTTTCCTGTCGCAGATGAAAGCGCGTGTCGGCGGCGAGGTGAGGGCGCTGCGCCTCGATGGCGTCAATCAGCTTGCGTGCATTGTCGGCGCCGCGCAGGCCCGGTTCCCACGACCAGGTGGTAGCGTGAAAGACAGTGGTGATGCCGTTGGCGATCGCCTGGCGGTCGCTGTCGACGAGCGCCACATCAATCGGGAAGCCAACGCCGGGGCGTGGCATCATCTGCCGCTCGAAGGCGTCGCCGTGCAGATCGACGATGCCCGGCAGCGCCAACAAGCCCTTGGCATCGATCTCAACGCCTGCCCGGGCGGCGGGGGACTGTACGGCAGAGATCGTCTTGCCGCTGATGGCGACAGATGCCTCGACCAGTTCTTGTTCGACGAGCGTGCGGCCGCCGCGAATGACGATATCGGTCATGATCTGGATGAGCCTCTGAAAGCCTAGCCGGCGACGCTCGCGCGTTCGTACTTGGAAACGAAATCTTCGATAGCGAGATTGCGGAAATCGGGCAAGGCGCGGCGGAGTTCGTCATGGCTCCAGTCCCACCAGCGCAGGGCGACAAGTTTTTCTTCGATCGCCTGCGAGAATCGCCGCCGTATGATTCGCGCAGGGTTGCCCGCAACGATGGTGTAGGCGGGGACGTCCTTGGTGACGATGGCGCCCGCGGCGATCACCGCACCGATGCCGACATTGCGGCCCGGCAAAATGATGGCGCCGTGCCCGATCCAAACGTCATGTCCGATATTGATGTGATGCGCGCGGCGCCAGTTGAAAAAAGGCTCGTCGTCCAGTTCACCCGGAAAGTAGGCACTGGCGCGATAGGTGAAGTGCGACTGAGTGGCGCGCTGCATGGGGTGATTGCCCGGATTGATGCGCGTCATTGCGGCAATCGAGCAGAACTTGCCGATTGTTGCGTAAGCAATCTGGCTGTCGTTCACGACATAGGAATAGTCGTCCATCGACACTTCGACGAGGGACGTACGCGCACCGACTTCGCAGTAAGCACCGAGTTTCGATGATTGCAGGCTGGCGGAAGGGTCAACCAGCGGCGTTGTCGAGAGATTCTTTCCGGCCATGCGTGTTCGACCTCAAAGAGGGTATTTGGAAATGTGATGACGCCCGGCGCCGTTGCGTTTCTTGTCCAGTCGGAGTGCGACATTTGGATTACAAATAAATGACAGATCAAGCGTTGTGCTCATTCACCTGCCTAAAACAGCGGCTGCTGAAAGCAGTGAATCCGGCCCGCCGCTGAAATACGGCTGTCACATAAGTGTTGAATATCACCCTTGGCCCAGACCTTAACGAGGCCAGCGGAGATTTTCATGCTGCAGGTAGAAGGGTTGACGTGCCGCTTCGGCACCAAGACCGCTGTCGATCAGGCAACCTTTTCTGTCGAGCGTGGCAGCTTCATTGGAGTGATCGGGCGCTCGGGCGCCGGCAAGTCCACGCTGCTGCGCAGCATCAATCGTCTGGTCGAACCGACCGAAGGCCGGGTGATGTTCGAGGGCGTCGACGTCACGGCGCTGAAGGGCAACGATCTGCGCCGCTGGCGCTCCCGCTCGGCCATGATCTTCCAGCAGTTCAACCTGGTCGGCCGTCTCGATGTTCTGACCAACGTCCTCATGGGTCGCCTCTCGGGCGTGCCGACCTGGCGCTCGCTCCTGCAAATCTGGCCGGATGACGACAAAGCCATTGCCATCTCGGCGCTCGAACATTTCGACATGATGCCGATGGCGGCCCAGCGCGCCGACCATCTCTCCGGCGGTCAGCAACAGCGTGTCGCGATCGCCCGCGCCCTGGTACAGGAGCCGGATATCATTCTCGCCGACGAGCCGATCGCATCGCTCGATCCGCGCAATACCCGCGTCGTGATGGACGCGCTGCTGCGCATCAACAAGCACTTCGGCATTACCGTGATCTGCAATCTGCACTCGCTCGATCTCGCGCGCACCTACTGCGACCGGCTGCTCGGCATGTCGGCCGGCAAGATCGTGTTCGACGGTGCACCAGCGATGCTGACCGACCAGATCGCACGCGAACTTTACGATCTCGAGGCCGGCGAAGTCATGGGCGTGTCGCCGGAGCAGGGTATCGAAGCTCCCGCAGCTGCAGCCGTCGGCGTTGCCGCCGCCTGATCGTCACATCGGACCACATCGCGTCGCATCAATCAGTTCCGCCAAGAGAGCTGCAACCATCAAACGTTCATCGAACAGGACAGAGGCACTCATGATCACCCGCCGCCTTATTATCGCTGCCGCCGCACTGGCGTACTCGGCTTCCGCCGGGTCGGCGCAGGACTGGAAAGCGAAGTATCCGGAGCTCGTGTTCGCCAAGGTTCCGGACGAGAACGCATCGGGCACCAGCGACCGCTGGACGCCGTTCGCCAACTACCTCTCGAAGGAACTCGGCACCAAGGTCACACTCCGTATCGCCAACGACTATGCGGCGGTGATCGAAGGTCAGCGCGCCGGCAACATCCACATCGCCATGTACGGACCGGCGTCTTACGCGCGCGCCCGCGTCGTCGGCGCCAAGGTCGAGCCGTTTGCCATCGAAGTCAGTGGTGACGGCACCAAGGGTTACTACTCGGTGCTCTACGTAAAGAGCGACACGAGCTTCAAGGACATCAAGGATCTGAAGGGCAAAAACCTCTGCCTCGTCGATCCGAACTCGACCTCGGGCAACAACGTTCCGCGCTACGCAATGCATCAGCTCGGCATCGATCCCGAGACCTTCTTCTCCAAGGTCATCTACTCCGGTAGCCACGAGAATGCAGTGATCGCCGTCGGGCAGGGCACCTGCGACGCGGCATTCAACTGGTGGAACGACGAAAATGAATCGAACCTCCTGCGCATGGAGCGCAAGGGCATGGCGAAAGCAGCCGACTTCCGCATCATCCTGAAGTCGGATCAGATCGTGAACTCGCCGATGGCCTATCTCACCGACCTTCCGGCCGACCTGAAGGCCGCGATCAAGAAGGCCGTGCTCGAGATCTCGACCAAGGACAAGGCGACTTTCGATAACATCTATCAGGGCAAGCAAATGCCGTTCGTCGAAGTCGATCACAAGGCTTACGAGCCGGTGGTCGAGCTCATCAAGTTCGTCGACGGTCTGCGCAAGCAGAAGTCCTGAGCTAGTTCCGCGTCGAACCAAGGGCGGGTTGTGCGAGTCACAGCCCGCCCGCCGACTTGATGGTCCGTATGCCGGCCGCAGTCCCGAAACTCCCCGACGATCAGGTCCGCGCGCTCGCTGCGGGCTATGTCAGTGCCACTGTCGCGAAGCGGCGGCGCGTGATTATCGGCGCTGCGGTGTTGTTTGCCGCAATCATCGTGGCGGCGTGGTCGAGCGAGGTGAATCTTACCAAGCTCGCTGAAAACCTCTGGCGCTTCCCGGCCTACTTCGCGGGTACGATCCCGAAGATTTCGTTTGAAACGCTCGCCGCCGACATTGCCGAATGGATGTGGGGTATCAAGCGCTGGCTGCGGCTGCTCGGCGACACGCTGCTGATCGCCTATGTCGGCACGCTGATCGGCGCGTTCGCGGGCTTCGTGTTCTGCTTTCTCGCGTCGGCCAATCTCGTAAAATCGCGGACGATCGTGTTCGTAACGCGCCGGGCGCTGGAGTTCTGCCGTACCGTTCCGGAAATCGTCTTCGCCCTGATCTTCGTCCTCGCCTTTGGCCTCGGACCGTTGCCGGGTGTCCTTGCCATCGCGCTGCACACTGCAGGTGCGCTCGGCAAGCAGTTCGCTGAGGTGGTCGAGAACATCGACAACAAGCCGATCGAAGGTGTCATCGCGAGCGGCGGCAGCTGGCTGCAGATGGTGCGTTTCGCGGCAATTCCGCAGGTGCTGTCGAACTTCGTCAGCTACGCGCTGCTGCGCTTCGAGATCAACGTGCGCGGTGCGGCGGTGATGGGCTTCGTCGGCGCCGGCGGCATCGGCCAGGATCTGATCGAGGCGGTGCGCAAGTTCTATTACACTGACGTCAGCGCCATTCTTCTACTGATCGTCGTCACCGTGATGCTGATCGATCTCGTCACCGAGCGCGTCCGGCATCGCCTGATCGGGATGGAGACCGGCCGATGATGGGAGCAGGGGCCAATCCGCTGGCGGCCGACAAGGCTGAGATCGCGCTGCGCCATCCGCAGTACTTCCGGCCAAACTGGTACACGCGCGCGCAAGTCGGTGGTGTCCTCGGCCTTGCGACTGCGCTTCTCATTCTTGGTGTCGTACAGCTCGAAATTCCGTTCGATCGGATTCCCAGCGGCATCTTCAAGCTCGGCGATTTCGTCCGCCTGATGCTGCCGCCTGATCCGGGCTCGTGGGCCAATGCGCAACTTTATCTGCGGGCGCTCGGCGAGACGGTCTCGATTGCGCTGCTCGGCACGCTCGGCGGGGCGCTGCTGGCGTTCCCGATGGCGCTATTGGCTGCGCATAACGTGGTCGCCAACAAGATCATCCACATCCTCAGCCGGCGCATTCTCGATACCGTGCGCGGCATCGATACGCTGATCTGGGCGCTGATCTGGGTCAGCGTCGTTGGTCTTGGTCCGTTCGCTGGCGTGCTGGCGTTGATCTGCAGCGACTTCGGCAGCTTCGGCAAGCTGTTCTCGGAAGCGATCGAGGCCGCCGACAAGAAGGCGGTGGAGGGCGTTCGCTCGACCGGCGGTTCGCACCTGCACGGTATCCGTTTCGGGCTGCTGCCGCAGGTGATCCCGGTTCTAGCGAGCCAGGTGCTTTACTACTTCGAGTCCAATACGCGTTCGGCCACCATCATCGGCATTGTCGGCGCCGGTGGCATCGGACTGCAATTGGCCGAGCAAATCCGCGTCCTCGAATGGCAGAAGGTGGCATTCATCATCCTGCTCATTCTGATTGCCGTGTCGGTGATCGACCTGATCTCGAGCCGGCTGCGCTTTGCGATCATCGGCCGGGCGCCGGCGAGCGGTCACTGATTCTCGACGACAAACTGCACGCGCTCCGCAGCGAAGCGGGCGCGGCTGGTCGCGAGCGGCGCGCCGTCCTGTTCCGTGTCAATGCTGTCCACCAGCAGCACCGGCCCGCCGATCGCAAGATCGAGATGGGCCGCGTCGGCGGCATCGACAATGGTTGCGGTGATGCTGGTCCAGCCGCGGCGATAGTCGCGGATGCCGTAGTGAGAGAGCAGGCGGGTCATCGATCCGTGTTTGGCGTAGATCTTGCCCGCATCGGGAAAGCGGTCCGCATCCATCCAGGTGGTGCCGACGCGTAGCGGAACCTTGCCGGCGAACCGGAGCGCATCCAGGCGCACCAGCGGAGCGCCTGTGTTCAATCCGAGCCGCTTCGCAAGCTCTGCGTCGGCATCTTCGATCGACGTGCTCAGCAGCTTTCCGCGCGCCTCATGGCCGCCGGCGCCGACGATCTCTGAGAATCGCGTCCGCGACCGCAGCGGGTAAGAGATCTTGCGTGCCTCGACATACGTACCGCTGCCGCGCTCGGCTCGGACCAGGCCGCGTTCCGTCAATGCTGCCAACGCTCGCCGCACTGTGTGCCGATTTACCCGATGACTCGCGGCGATCTCAATCTCGCCGGGCAATTTCGTGCCGCTTTCATACCGGCCGTCCACAATGGCGCGCTCGATCGAATCGGCGACGCGCCGCCACAGCGCAACGCCCGAGGATGCATCGTCAATTTGGCTCATGTCCGATTGCAAACCTCGGATGCGAGGAGGGCGGGCTTGTCATGAAACGGTCATTTGCCTCGCCGGTTCAAGTTGTATAGTACAGTAGACAACTTTAGGGAAGCGGATTCGAGATGACTGAACCTGGCTCTGACCTTGAATCTGACCGGCAGCGACGGCAGGCCGCCATGGCCGTGCTGGTCCATGCCGAGGCAGCCGAAATCGCCGCGTTGCTGGCAGAAACAGGCGCCCCGAAATACGAAACGCTGCGTGCCCAGCAGGGCCTCGTCATGATGCGCGGCCGCATCGGCGGCGACGGTGCGCCGTTCAATCTCGGCGAAGCGACGGTGGCGCGCGCAGCTGTGCGGCTCGAAAGCGGTGAGGTCGGGTTTGGTTACGCGCTCGGCCGCGACGAGCAGAAGGCCGGATTGATCGCGGTCTGCGATGCGATGATCCAGTCGCAGAGCCACCGCAATGCCGTCGAGCAGCGCATCGTCGCACCCCTCGGCAAGAAGCTTTCGGACGCGCGCGCCCAGCAAGCCGCAAGGACCGCCGCGACGCGCGTCGATTTCTACACCATGGTGCGAGGTGAGGGATGACACGTCTGTCAACTGATCCCGGCGCAGGTTTCGCCGATCCGGTGCTGGCCTCGCAGTCCGTGTTCCGCGGTGTGATGGATGCGCTGGCGCGCCCAGGCACGATCCAGATCTTGCCGACGCATGTTGCCGTCGCCGGCCCAGGTGCGATGTCGCCTGGTGTTGCCGCACTTGTGCTGGCCCTGGCTGATCACGATACGCCCGTCTGGCTCGATCCGATGCTGGCCGCCAACAAGGATGCAGCAAACTGGCTCCGTTTCCACACCGGCGCTCCGCTGGTCGACAACATGGCCCAGTGCGTGTTCGCGCTGATCGGCGATGGCCGTTCAATGCCGCCGCTCGAGCAATTCGCGCTCGGAAGTGATGAATATCCGGATCGTTCCGCGACGCTGATCGTGCAGGTCGATACGCTGACGGACGGGCCACCGCTTGTACTCAGCGGTCCCGGCATCCGCGGCACGGCGATCTGCAGAGCCGGCGGTTTGCCGGCGAACATCGCCGAACAGCTCGCAGCCAATCGCACGCTGTTCCCGCGCGGCATCGATCTCGTGCTGGTGTGCGGAACGCAGCTGATCTCGATCCCGCGCAGCACGCGCGTCGTGACGCAGGGAGCCTGAAGGCATGTACGTAGCGGTCAAGGGCGGCGAACGGGCTATCGACAACGCGCACACGCTGCTTGCGCATGAGCGGCGCGGCAATCCGTCGGTGCCGGAGGTGTCGCTTGAGCAAATTTCGGGTCAGCTCGGTCTTGCGGTCGACCGCGTGATGACCGAGGGCTCGCTCTACGACCGCGAGCTATCAGCGCTCGCCATCAAGCAGGCGAGGGGCGATCTGATCGAGGCGATCTTCCTGCTGCGTGCATTTCGCGCCACGCTGCCGCGTTTCGGTTCGGCTGAGCCAGTCGATACGGCCACCATGCAAGTGCGGCGGCGCGTGTCCTCGACCTTCAAGGACATTCCGGGCGGGCAAATCCTCGGACCGACCTTCGATTACACGCACCGTCTGCTCGATCCGTCGCTGATCGCAGGTCAGCAACCGGCGGAGCCCGCGGTCGGCAAGGTCGATCCGGCGCCGATGCCGCGGGTGACCGATATTCTCGGCGCGGACGGTTTGATCGAGCGTGCACCGGCGGCCGACGACAGCAAACCGGTCGGCGATCTGACGCGCGAGCCGTTGAGCTTTCCGGCCGATCGCGATTTGCGCTTGCAGAATCTCGCACGCGGCGATGAAGGATTCCTCTTGGCGCTCGGCTATTCGACGCAGCGCGGCTATGGCCGCAGCCATCCGTTCGCAGGTGAAATCCGCCTTGGCGAAGTCGAGGTCGAGTTCTTCGCGGAAGAGGTGGGTTTCTCCGTGCCGCTCGGCGCGCTGACGCTGACCGAGTGCCAGATGGTCAACCAGTTCAAGGGATCGGCGACGGAAGCTCCGTGCTTTACCCGCGGCTATGGCCTCGCCTTCGGCCATTGCGAGCGCAAGGTGATGTCGATGGCGCTGGTCGATCGCTCGCTGCGCGCGCGCGAGCTTGACGAGGATGTCCGCGCACCGGCGCAGGATGAAGAATTCGTGATGTCGCACTCCGACAACGTGCAATCGACGGGCTTCGTCGAACATTTGAAGTTGCCGCACTACGTCGACTTCCAGTCGGAGCTCGGCCTGTTGCGCAAACTGCGCGCTGAGTTCAGCGCCGGACATTCCGAGCCGGAGCCTGTCGCGGACACGACCTTGCCGGAGGCCGCCGAATGAACGCGCCTACCTACAATTTCGCTTATCTCGACGAGCAGACGAAGCGGATGATCCGCCGCGCGATCCTGAAAGCGATCGCGATCCCCGGTTATCAGGTGCCGTTTGCAAGCCGCGAGATGCCGATGCCGTATGGTTGGGGCACCGGCGGCGTGCAGGTGACTGCGGCAATCCTCGGTCCTGACGACAAACTGAAGGTGATCGATCAGGGCTCCGACGACACCACCAACGCCATCTCGATCCGCAAGTTCTTTGCCAAGACTGCCGGCGTCGAGACGACGACAGCGACGGACGAAGCGACCGTGATCCAGACCCGCCATCGCATTCCGGAGGCGGAGCTGAAAGAAGATCAAGTGCTGGTCTATCAGGTGCCGATTCCGGAACCGCTGCGCTTTCTCGAGCCGCGCGAGACGGAGACCCGCCGCATGCATGCGCTTGCCGAGTACGGGCTGATGCATGTGAAGCTCTACGAGGACATCGCGCGTTTCGGTCACATCGCGACGACTTACGCCTATCCGGTGAAGGTCGACGGCCGCTACGTGATGGACCCGTCGCCGACGCCGAAGTTCGATAATCCGAAGATGAACGACTGTGCCGCGCTGCAGCTGTTCGGGGCCGGCCGCGAGAAACGCATCTACGCGATTCCACCGTACACACAGGTCGTGTCGCTCGATTTCGAGGACCACCCGTTCGAACGCTATCGCTTCGAGGCACCGTGCGCGCTCTGTGGCGCGAACGATTCCTATCTCGACGAAGTGGTGATGGATAATCAGGGCCGGCGGATGTTCGTCTGCTCCGACACTGACTACTGCGAGACGCGCCGGGCCGACGGCCATGTCGGCGAGAATGCCGGCATGACGTTCTCCGACAAGCAGGGCGCGCGGCCATGAGCCTGATGCTGGACGAAGAGCCGCTGCTGGTCAGCGACAATCTCGGAAAGATGTACGGACGCCAGCTCGGTTGCCGTAACGTGTCCTTTGAGCTTTACGCCGGCGAGGTGCTGGCGATCGTCGGTGAGTCCGGGTCGGGCAAGTCGACGCTGCTGCAGCTTCTGTCGGGCCAGATGGCGCCATCTACGGGCTCTGTGTCGTACCGCATGCGCGACGGTGTCATGCGCGATCTCACGGCGTTGAGTGAAGCCGAGCGGCGTTTCCTGTTCCGCACCGATTGGGGCTATGTGCATCAAGACCCGGCGATGGGCCTGCGCATGGCGGTCTCGGCCGGCGCCAACGTCGGCGAACGGCTGATGGCGGTCGGCTGGAATCACTACGGCAACATTCGGCAGTCGGCATCATCCTGGCTCGAACGGGTCGAGATCGATACACGCCGCATCGACGATGCACCGAAAACCTATTCCGGCGGCATGCGCCAACGGCTCCAGATCGCGCGCAATCTCGTGACCGAGCCGCGGCTGGTGTTCATGGATGAGCCGACCGGCGGTCTCGATGTGTCGGTGCAGGCGCGGTTGCTCGATCTGTTGCGCAATCTTGTCAGCGAGCTTGGCCTTGCAGTGATTATTGTGACTCATGACCTCGCAGTGGCGCGGTTGCTATCGCACCGCGTGATGGTGATGAAGGGCGGCGAGGTGATCGAGACCGGCCTGACCGACCAGCTACTCGACGATCCGCGTGAGCCCTATACCCAGCTTCTTGTCTCCTCGATCCTGCCCGTGTGAGCCGCCATGACCGTAATGCTTGAACTCTCCGGCGCAGCCAAGACCTTCACCATGCACCTGCAGGGTGGAGCGCAGTTGCCTGTGGTGAGCGGCGTGACGTTCGATGTCCGTGCCGGTGAGTGTGTGGTGCTGTCTGGTCCTTCGGGCGCCGGCAAGTCATCGATCCTGAAGATGATCTTCGGTAACTACAGCTGCGATGAAGGCGAGATTGGCATTCACCATCGCGGCACGGTCGTGAACATCGCCGACGCGAAGCCGCGGCACATTCTCGATATCCGCCGTTCGACCATCGGCTATGTCAGCCAGTTCCTTCGCGCAGTGCCGCGCGTTCCGGCGCTCGATGTGGTGGCCGAGCCGTTGATTGCCACCGGCAGCGACCGCGAGGACGCGCGCCAGCGCGCTGCCGCGCTGCTGCGGCGTCTCAACATTCCGGAGCGGTTGTGGACGCTGCCGCCATCGACCTTCTCCGGCGGTGAGCAGCAGCGCGTCAACATCGCCCGCGGGTTCGTCAGCGACCTGCCGATTTTGCTGCTTGATGAACCGACCGCGTCGCTCGACGCGCACAATCGCGGTATTGTTGTTGAATTGATTCACGAAAAGAAACAAAAGAATGTCGCCATGCTCGCCATCGTGCATGACGACGATATTCGCAATGCCATTGCCGACCGCGTTGTCGATGTCCGGTCGTTTGCCGCAGCTGCATGAGGATTTCTTGATGACGCCGCCGACACTTATGACCAATGCCCGCATCGTGCTCGCCGATCGCGTGATCGAGCAAGGCTGGATTGCGATCGGCAACGGCAAGATCGCCGAGATGGGCGAAGGCCGCGCACCGGAGCGCGGCGAGGACATGGCTGGCGATCTGGTGATGCCCGGTCTGATCGAGCTGCACACCGACCATCTCGAAGCGCACTATGTGCCGCGTCCGAAGGTCTACTGGGATCCGATTGCCGCCGTCGTTTCTTACGACGGGCAACTGGCGACGAGCGGCATTACGACGGTCCTCGACTCTTTGCGCGTCTGGCGCGAAGAGGGCGCCGAGGACGTGGACGGACGCGCAGGCGTTCTGGCGGAAGCCATCTCGGCGGCGCGCGACGGAAACCTGCTGCGCGCGGATCACTTCCTGCATCTGCGCTGCGAAATCCCGATGCCGAGCGTCGTCGAAGAGGCGTCCGAGCTGATCGGCCGGCCCGATGTGCGATTGATGTCGCTGATGGATCACACGCCGGGACAGCGCCAATTCCGCGACGAAGGTAAACTGCGCGATTACTATCGCGGCAAGGGGGCTGGCAAGACGGATGCCGAGCTCGACAAGCTGTTCGCGCAGCGTTTCGCGTATCAGAAGGCGTATGCCGAAAAGAACATGCGCGAAATCGTGGCCATGGCGCACCGGCACAACATTCCGCTCGCGAGCCATGACGACACCACGGACGAGAACGTCACCGACGCAATCCGCGATCGCGTCGCGGTGGCGGAATTCCCGACGACCATCGAGGCTGCACGCGGTCTCCACAGGGCGGGGATCGGCATCCTCATGGGTGCACCGAATGTCGTGCGCGGCGGTTCGCACTCCGGCAATATCGCGGCGATCGATCTGGCGCGCGAAGGACTGCTCGATATCCTGTCGTCGGACTATATTCCGTCGAGCTTGTTGATGGGCGCGCTGCAATTGTCGCGTGACGTGCCAGGCATCGATCTTGCCGCGGCCGTGCGGACGGTCACCAAAGCGCCGGCGGATGCAGTGGGATTGACCGATCGCGGCGATATCGCGGTCGGACAGCGGGCCGATATCATCCGCGTGCACGAAGCAGGCAACGTACCGGTCGTACGTAGCGTGTGGCGAGAAGGGCAACGAGTGGCGTGAACGAACGGGTCGGCGGCGCAGCGCAAGTGGAGCAGCCGGTCGGGCCCGGCCTGCTGGTCCTCGTGGTCGGGCCGAGCGGCGCCGGCAAGGACACGCTGATCGGAATGGTCCAAGAGCGCTGCAGCGGCCGCACCGACGCTGTCTTTCCGATCCGCACGGTGACGCGCGAGGCGTCCCAGCACGAAAACAATCGCTGCGTCACTCCCGAAGCATTTGCTCAGGAGGCGGCATCCGGCGCTTTCGCTTTGTGGTGGCAGGCGCATGGACACGGCTACGGCATCCCGAAAACCATCGACGAAGACCTGCGTGCGGGACGAGCCGTTGTCGCAAACGTCTCGCGCGGGGTGATCGGCGAGGCGCGGGCGCGTTACGCCAACGTCAAGGTCGTCAACATCACAGCGCCCGCCGATGTGCTTGCCGAACGGCTTGCTGCACGCAACCGGTCGAGCGACGGATCTCTGGCCGCGCGGCTCGGCCGTGTCAGCGGCGACAAAGACTTTCAGCCGGATGTCGTGATCGAAAATGTCGGTGGTGCCGAGACAGGGGCTGCCAAGCTGCTCGCTGTAATCCTGAACTCAGAAAAATAGGAAGCGATAATGCCGGTGATCGAAGCCGAGACGATTTCCACCATCGAGCAGCTGGAAGCGATCTACGGATTTCCGGGCGAAACTTCGACCGCCAAGGTCGCAGATCACATCACGCCGCACTATCGCAGATTTATCGACGCGTCGCCGTTTGCGGCGTTGGCCACCAGCGGCCCAGAGGGCCTCGATTGCTCGCCGCGCGGCGACGTCGCGGGATTCGTCCGCGTTCACGATGCGCATACGGTGATGATGCCGGATCGGCGCGGTAACAATCGCGTCGATTCGCTGCGCAACATCGTGCGCGATCCGCGCATCGCGTTGCTGTTCCTGATTCCAGGTGTCGGCAATACGCTGCGGCTGAACGGCCGCGCGCATCTGTCTGTTGCGCCCGATCTGCTGCAATCGTTCGAGATGGAGCGCAAGCTGCCGCGCTCGGTGATCGTTATGCAGGTCGACGAAGTTTATTTCCAGTGTGCCCGCGCGATCGTGCGTTCGGATATCTGGAATCCCGACAAGCGCGTTGATCCGAAGACCTTGCCCAGCGCCGGCGATATTCTCGCCGACATGAGCAGCAACCGCGTTGGCGGCGAGACGTATGACCGCGAGTGGGCGGCGCGCGCCCAGGCCACGCTCTGGTGATCGCCCCGGTCGCTAGCTAGGCGGGTTGCGCCGTCGCTGGCCCGCCGCGTTTAACGAGAAACAGCGCCAGCAGCACCGTCGGGATCAGGATCGCGAGGCCCAGCATGATCATCTGAAGCTGCGAGAGCGGCATGATGCCGCCGCCCGGCGTGCAGATGACGATGCCGCCCAGTACGAGCAACACGCGCAGCGGCCATTCGAGCGCTCCCGCTTTGCGCAGGTCGCCGACATAGGCCTGATATCCCTGAATGCCGCCGCAGATGAAGACGATGCCGAAGCAAATCAGCGCGGTGAGGCCAATCGCTTCCATGTAGGGCGTCGGTCCCTGCAACAGCAGCGCCGGGTTCAGCACGAAGAAGAACGGGATGAAGTAAATGATGCTGCCGACCCACATCGATTCCCATCCGGTCTTCATCGCCGGTGCGCCGGCGATGCCAGCCGCTGCGAATGAGGCGATGGCGACGGGCGGGGTGATCGATGAGAGCATACCCCAATAGAAGATGAACATGTGCACGGCCATCTTGTTGAGCCCGAGCTTTTCGAGCGCGGGCGCCACCAGAATGGCGAGGAAGATGTAGCAGGAGGTTGTCGTCAGCCCGAGGCCGAGGATCAGGCTCGTGATGGCGCACATGATCAGCAGCAGGAACACGTTGCCGCCTGCGATGGTCAGAAGATCGTTGGCGAGGCTCGAGATTACGCCGGTGAGTGAGAACGCGCCGATCAGAAGGCCACAGCCTGCGAGAATGGCGATCAGCTCGACGAAGGTCTTGCCGTTGAGTTCAAGGAAGGTGAGCCAGCGCTCGCCGCCCCAGTTTTTGCCGGGGAAGAATTCGTTCAGCGCCGCAAGGATGCACATGCCCCACAGGAACCAGTTCTGGACGTCGAGCCAATACATCAACAGCGTCGCGGCGATCGAGAAGCCGAGGACGGCGCTGTTGCCGTTCGACCACTTCGCGGGGCCCGACCACTGGTGCAGGATCACGAGCAGAACGGTGGCGTAGAAGGGCGCGTGGCTCTCGCGTTTGAAGTAGAGCAGCATGACCACGAGGATCACGATCACGAAGAGGTAGTACCAGCCTTCCTTGATCGCGTCCGAGAGCTTCGGCAGCTCCGCGCGCGGAATGCCTTTCAGGTTGCGGCGGGCCGAATAGCTGTCGACCTGTGCAAACAGGCCGAAATAGTAGAGCACTGACGGAATCGTCGCCGCGAGCGCGACGTCTGCGTAGCTCGTGTTCATGAACTGCGCCATGACGAAAGCGGTTGCGCCGAGCACGGGCGGCGCGAGCACAGCGCCGGTCGAGGCGCACGCTTCGATCGCGCCGGAGTAGGAGGGGGTGAAGCCAGTCTTCTTCATCACCGGGATGGTCATCGTGCCGGCCGTCAGCACGTTGGAAACGATGCTGCCGCCAACCGTGCCGAGCAGGCCGCTGGCGAAAATGCAGACCTTGGCCGCGCCGCCGCGGAACGTGCCGCACAGCGCGAAAGACAGGTTGATAAAGAACTTGCCGGCGCCGGTCATCATCAGCGCGGTGCCGAACACGAGGAAGCCGATCACCGTATCTGCAAATGCCTGAACCGGAATACCGAGCAGGCTCTCACCGGACAGCGTGTGATAGGCGACGGTCTGATCGAACGTTGACTGCGTGCCGCGGAATGGGCCAAGCCAACGTTGATCCGCGAATAGCGGATAGAGCGTAAACGGAAGCACGCTGAGCAGCAGGCTCCAGCCGCCGGTGCGCCGCAGCGCCTCCATCAGCACAACCCACATCACGATGCCGGCATAGATGACGTTGGACGGCGCGCCGGCGAATTCCCAGCCGAGCGCCGCTGCCTTGCGGATATTCAGCATCAGCCAGATCGAGGCTGCAGCCGTCGCGACGAACAGCAGCCAGTCGTACCAGGGAATACGGCCGAGCGGCGCCTTCGAGCTTCCCGGGAAGATCAGGAAGGTGAACGGCAGCATCAGCGCGATCAGCAGATAGAAGTACTCTGTGTTGAGCTGGGTGTAGCCGACGAAGAAGCGCAGGCCGAATTGCTGGTTGAAGCAGAGGAAGATCGTCGCCAGCGTCGCAAACATCAATGCCCAGCGCCAGCCGCCCTTGAGCGTTCGGACGCGGCTGACTTCGGATTCCTGCAAATCGAGGGCACCGCCCGCGTGCGGATCGGTGATCTCGATTTTGCCCGGGCTGCCAGCCGCCGGGGCGGCTGACGCGTTGGGAGGGACGGCGGTCATGGCATCTCCAATTGGGTCGCGACGCTCACCGTCGTCCGTTTTTCTTCAGTCACTCAGGAAAGTCGGTTCACTCCTCGAAGCCGTTCGGCAGGTTGGCCTTCGCAAGCGCGGCCTTGCGCGCTTCCATCCAGCCGGCCATGTGCTTGGCCTCATCGGCGGCCGGCGTCTTGATGTACTCCGCCCAGGCGGCGATCAGCACCTGCTGCCGCTTGAACAGATTGTTGTTGTGCGCTTCGTCTTCCGCAGTCCAGTGGCCGGCTTCCTTCAATGCCTTCACCGCGCCCGCATGGAACGGCACCACCCACTTCATGGTCTGTGCCTTCACGGCGAGGCCGGTCGCGCCGGGGGCGGCATCCTTGTAGCTGTCATAACCGTCGATCATCGCCTTGGTCATGGCGTAGGTCAGGTCGGCCGGCTGCGTCGCATAGACCGTGCCGATCGGATACGGATACGTGCTGAGCTCGATCGGCTTGTCCTTGCTGATGCCGGCGCCGCAGGTCGAAACATGCGGATAGAAGAAAGGCGCGACTTTCTTGACGCGCTCCCATGCGGCCTTGTCTCCCGGTGGAAGCGGGGGCCAGACCAGACCGCGCGGTGATGTTTCGGCTTCCTTGGCCGGGCCCGTGATCGTGGTGCCGAAAGCGGCATCGACGTCGTTGTTGACAAGGCCCTTCCACATGGCACCGTAGCTCGCGAACTCGATGGCCTTCACGTCCTTCTGGGTGAGGCCGCCATAGGCGAGGATGCCGAGCGAGTTCTGATTCAGCGCAGGCGAACCGACGACGAAGCCGACGCGCTTGCCGCGCAGATCCTTGATCTCCTTGACGTTGGTATCCTTGGCGACGCCGAGCGAGGCGCCGTTGCAATCGACCGTGCTGAGCGTGATCTGCAGCGCCTGCGGGCCCCATTCCTTGACGCCGAACTCGAACACGCCTTCCTGCGCGAAATAGATGCCCGAACCCATCCAAGACATTTGCGCGCGGCCCGCGCGCAGCGGGGCGAGGCGGGCGACGTCGTTGCCGGCCGGCAGCACGCGCACGTCCGTGCCGTACTTGTCCTTCATCATCTTGCCGACAGCGACGCCGATGTTGAAACCGGCCGTTCCTGTGTCATAGGCGGTGGTTGTCAGTGACGAGGGCAATTTCACGTCCTGCGCGTGGACTGACGTAGCCGCGGCCAGCAATGCAGCCGCAGAAATCGACGCGAGCGAAATCATTCGACGAGACATCAGTTTCTCCCTTTCGTGCCCGCTGACCGGGCTATTGGTTGTGAGATGTTGCAATCATCTCATCGCGACAAGGCCTTAGCAATCAGCGCAGCCTTCATGCTTTCGGACGACAAGTTCAGTGGAATCGCAAGAGCGACGAATGGTCACGCATCGAGAATAGCGACGACCTGACCTTCGGCGACGACGTCATCGACGTTCACGAGAATCTCTTTGACCTTACCCGCACCGGACGATGGTACCGGGATTTCCATCTTCATCGCTTCGACGAGGACGATGTCGTCACCATCATTGACGCTGCTGCCGATGCTGGCGGGCACCGCGCACACGCGTCCGGCGACTTCGGTGACGATTTTGATCTCAGCCATTCTCTCTCCCCTGTGCCGCAGCGATTGACGATGCCGGTGCAGCTTCTTGTGCGAGAAGATTCCCCGCGCTAGCTTGATGCGCAAGTGGAATGTTATTCCGCTTAGTGGAATACTCTATTAGGCGTGACATGCGTTCTGCTCAGCGGAACAACGGTGACCGCGACGCACAAGGCTGAATGCGATGGGACGACGATCGGAACGGTTGGGACTTCAAGGACGGACATCTGGTGAGCGGTCGGGCGATGGCGACGTAATCCAGGTGGTTTCGCGCGCCTTCGATGTGCTGCGCTGCTTCGAAGGCCATGAAGTCCGCCTCGGCAATCTTGAAATTGCAAGACGCTGCGGATTGCCGCGGTCGACCGTCTCGCGCCTGACCCACACGCTGACCCGCATGGGGTAACTCGTCTATCTGCCGCAGGATCAGAAGTATCGCCTCGGCCCGAGCGCGCTCGCCATGAGCACCTCGATGATGCGCGGTCTGCACTTCCGCAATCTCATCAAGATGAAGCTGCAGGATGTCGCCGAACGCGTGCCCGGCACCGTCGGCTTCGTCGTGCCCGACCGTTTTCACATGGTCTATCTCGAATACGCGCGCGCGTATAATGCCATCAGCCTCAACTCGACCACGGGCACGCGCATCTCGATCGCGCGCACGGCCGGCGGCCATGCCTATGTCGCGGCGCTGAGCGACACCGAAAAGCAGGTCCTGCTCACGGAGATGGAGCGCGAGATTCCCAGCGATGCGCAACATCTGCGGCCGGTGATCGATTCAGATACGCGTTCGCTGCATCAGAACGGCTACGTCATCTCCTGCGAGCTCTGGAATCCGCACATCAACGGCATCGCGGCGCCGATCTGGTCGGAGCAGTATCAGACCTATCTCGTGGTGACGATCGGACTGCTGTCGGCCATGTACGACGCCAATCGGCTGCGCAGCGAGATTGCACCGCAGTTGCTCGATCTGTGCGCCTCCATCCGCGAACTCGACGGCATGGGTGGGGATTTGATGGGCGGCCGGCCCGACATGAACGTCGCACGCATGCCCACAACAACAAAGAAACCGCAGGAAACATCCGATGAGCTGGAAGCCGGAACTGGACGAACTCGCGCGGCGCACGGCATTCGCGCAGGAAATGGGCGGGGCGGACAAGGTTAAGCGTCAGCGCGATCAGGGGCGGCTCACCGTCCGCGAACGCATCGACAAGGCCCTCGACGCCAAAACCTTCCACGAGGTCGGCGCGATCTCCGGCATCGCCGAGTACGACGGCAAGGGCGAGCTCAAGCAGCTGACGCCGGCGAACTGCGTGTTCGGTCGCGGCAAGATCGACGGGCGCCCGGTCGTGATCGTCGGTGACGACTTCACCGTGCGCGGCGGGTCGGCTGATGCGTCGATTTCGGCGAAGCCGCTGATGGCGGAAGAGATGGCGCACGACTTCCGCCTGCCGATCATCCGCGTCATTGAAGGTTCTGGCGGTGGCGGCTCGGTCAAGACGATCGAAACCAAAGGCGCGGCTAATCTGCCGGGCGGCGTCGGCGGCACGCGCTGGTATTGGTACACGACGGCGAACCTCGCGCGGGTGCCCGTTGTCGGCCTCGGCCTCGGCTCAGTGGCAGGTCTTGGCGCTGCGCGCCTCGCCGCGAGCCACTACTCGGTGATGACCAAGCAGTCGGCGATGTTCGTCGCCGGTCCGCCGGTCGTCGCGCGGCTCGGTCAGGATCTCGACAAGCAGGGCCTCGGTGGCTGGCAAATCCAGACCAAGGCCGGCGGTGTCGATCATGCGGTCGATACGGAAGAAGAGGCGTTCGCCTGCGCGCGACGCTTCTTGTCGTATCTGCCCTCGTCGGTGTTCGAATTGCCGCCTGTCACTCCATCGGATGACGATCCTCAGCGCGAGAACGAAAAACTCGGCACCATCGTGCCGCGCAGCCGCAAGCAGATCTACAAGATGCGGCCGATCATCGAATCCGTCGTCGATAAAGGCTCGTTCTTTGAGATGAGCCCGAACTTCGGCCGCTCGATCATCGCTGGCTTTGCGCGCTTCGGCGGAAAACCGGTGCTGCTGCTTGCCAGTGACCCTTATCACTACGGCGGCTCATGGACGGCTGAAGCGTGCCAGAAGGTCGTGCGCTACGTCGACATGGCCGAGACCTTCCATCTGCCCGTGGTCTATCTGATGGATTGCCCCGGCTTCATGATCGGTCTCGAAGCCGAGAAGGCCGCCACCATCCGTCACGGCGTGCGCGCGATGGCGGCGGTCAACCAGTCGACCATTCCCTGGTGTACGATCATCATCCGCAACGCCTTCGGCGTTGCCGGCGTTGTGCATCAGCCGGCCAATCGCTTCTCGATGCGTTACGCGTGGCCGTCGGGATATTGGGGTTCGCTGCCGCTCGAGGGCGGCATCGAAGCGGCTTATCGCGCTGACATCGATGCGGCCGACGATCCGAAGGCCAAAATGGCCGAGATCGAGGACCGGCTCAACAAGCTGCGTTCGCCGTTCCGCTCCGCCGAGAAGTTCTGGGTCGAGGAAATCATCGACCCGGGCAAGACACGTTCGCTGATCTGCGAGTTCACCGAACTCGCGCAGAAGGTGCTGACGCCCGGTGTGGCGGGCAGCATGCGGATGCGCCCCTGATCGTCATCAGGCTGGCACGGCCGCGGGACGGACAGGGTGCTACCGATCAGAGTCTGCCTTAGAGGTTATGTTCGCGGTGCACGTCGTGCACGACGATGCCTGCACCTTCGGGAGGAATGGACATCCATTCCTGGCGCTTCAGCGTGCGGCGCGTATCTTCGTAGCCACTCTGCCAATGCTCGCGCATGGACGTTCCCGAGAATTCGTGATCCTTGGCGTGCCCCTCATAGGCCTTCTGCTGATAAATTATTTGGAGAATGGTGATCTCGGGCAGATTGTCGATCGTCGCCTTGGTCCTGCGTTCTTCGTCCGATAGCAGTTCGTCGGGTACTTTCGTCAAAGCATTGTAGAGTTGCGTTTTGAGATCGTGCATCTGGCGGTAGACATCCGTGTTGTAGCGCGTGCGCGACGAATACATAATGTCTTTGTGGCGGCCGAGGACGTCGGGAAGATCGCGGGGCAATGCTCCGCGCGCGCTGAACAGATCGACCTGAAACACCAGCGAATTCAGTCTGTCGTCCTGATCGAGCAGATGCTGCAGCGGTGTGTTCGAGACAATGCCGCCGTCCCAGAAATGATCGGTGCCGATTTTCACCATCGGTAGCGCCGGTGGCAGTGCGCCGCTGGCCATGATGTGTTCGGGAACAATCTCTTCGTGCGCATTGTCGAAGTAGATGAAATTGCCGCTGAGAACGTTGACCGCGCCGACTGCGAAACGCGTTTCCTTTGCATTGATGCGATCGAAGTCGACCAGCTCGAGCAGGGTGCTCTTCAGAGGCGAGCTATCGTAGAAGCTCGTTGCCGTCGATGCCCCCGCGGGGCTGAACCACGGATTGATGTTGTGCGGCTTGAAGAAGCCCGGCTGACCGAGCGTCGTCGTCATCAATGATGAAACGTGATTGCGCGCTTTGCGATAAATGTCGCCATCGGGGGTGTAGTGCCAGATCTTGCGTTCGGTGATACGGTCCCAGAACGTGTGGAGCTTGTCGAGCCGCTTGCTCGGCGGATTGCCGGCGATGATCGACGAATTGATCGCGCCGATCGAGACGCCGCAGACCCAGTCCGGTTCGATGTTGGCTTCGTGCAGCGCCTGATAGACGCCGGCCTGATAAGCACCGAGCGCGCCGCCGCCCTGAAGAACGAGGGCGATCCGATCGCAACGGTGCGGGCGCCAGCTCCGGCTTGAAAGCGGTGCGGATGAGGTGGGCGTTCTTGCGTCCATGTTCTGATGCCTCCTGCCGCTGCCGACCATCGGTATGTCCGGTGACGACGGTGTGACGGTCCTGGCCAAATTTGCCATGGCCACATGCATCGCGCGCCCGCGCTGTCATCTGCTTGCAGGAAATGTCTCACATTGTAGTCGCCGGCGGCGGGTAGCTGTCGCGGCGGCTTGCTGCAGGGGCATTCGATGACTTCACTCAGCGGAAAATCGGCGATTGTGACTGGTTCAACCAGCGGCATTGGACTCGGCATCGCGCGCGGACTCGTCGAGCAGGGCGCCAACGTCATGTTGAACGGCTTCGGCGATGCGGATGAAATCGAGCATCTGCGCCAGACCATTGCCGACGGCCATAATTGTAAGGTGCTGTACAGCCCCGCCAACATGACCAAGCCGGACGAGATTGCCGAGATGCTCGCCTATTCGGATGCCGAATTTGGCGGCGCTGACATTCTCGTCAATAACGCCGGAATTCAGCATGTTGCGCCGATCGAGGAATTTCCCATCGAAAAATGGGACGCGATCCTCTCGATCAATCTCAGCAGTGCCTTCCACACGACGCGCCTCGCCATTCCCGAGATGAAGAAAAAGAACTGGGGCCGCGTGATTAACATCGCTTCGGCGCACGCGCTGGTCGCTTCGCCATTCAAATCGGCCTATGTCTCCGCCAAGCACGGCATCGCGGGTTTCACGAAGACAGCTGCACTTGAAGTTGCGGAGCATGGCATCACGGTCAACGCCGTTTGCCCCGGCTATGTATTGACGCCGCTGGTCGAGAAGCAAATTCCGGAAACGGCGAAGGCGCGCGGCATCACCGAACAGCAGGTCGTGAGCGACGTGCTGCTCGCCGCGCAACCGACCAAGCGTTTCATCACCGTCGAAGAGCTGACCGCTGTGGTCGTGTTCCTCTGCTCCGACGGTGCACGTTCGATCACCGGCACCACCATTCCCGTCGATGGCGGCTGGACCGCCCACTAAGAGACATCCGATGCGCAAGGAAGACGTTCTCAAGCTGCCGTCGATGCCGGCGGCCGGCCCGAGCTACCCGGCCGGCCCGTATCGCTTCATCAATCGCGAGTACATGATCATCACGTACGAAAGCGATCCGGAATTGATCCGGCACGGTCTACCCGAACCGCTCGAACCGATCGACACGCCGATCGTCCATTACGAATGGATCCGCATGCCGGACAGCTCCGGCTTCGGCAGCTACACCGAGTCCGGGCTCGTCATTCCGGCACGGTTGAATGGCGAAGAGGTCAACTTCGTTTCGCAGATGTATCTCGACGACGATCCGCCGATTGCGGCCGGCCGCGAGATCTGGGGCTTTCCGAAGAAGTACGCCCATCCGAAGCTCGAGGTCTTCAAGGACTCGCTCACGGGAACGCTGGAGTATGGCGGGCAACTCGTGGCCATGGGAACCATGGGCTACAAACACGAGAGCATGGCCGGGAACGGCGTCAAGACGACCGCGACGCTGTCGAAGACGCAGATCAATCTCAAGCTGATCCCCGGCGTCGACGGACGTGCGGAAGTCTGTCAGCTCGTCGCCATCAATCTTACCGACATCGTCGTCAAGGGTTCCTGGATCGGGCCGGGCCGTTTGCACCTTGTTCCGCATGTAAACGCGCCCGTTGCCGATTTTCCGGTTCGTCGCGTCGTCGGCGCCCATCATTTTCTGGCTGACCTGACGTTGCCGTATGGCCGCGTGGTGTTCGATTACAACAAGAGTGTTTGAGGCGGCGAAAGCTCGCGTTCATTTTCCCGATCTCGCTCGCCTGCGATGAATTGCATCACAATGGAGGTGGGCATGGAAGCCGATGCGTCGACGTTTGCTCGTGAACCGGTGAGCACTGCAGCCGCCTGGCCGTCGCATGAGGCTATTCCCGGACTGATCTGGGCGTTCCGCCTGCATCACGATGGCGGTGCCGATGTGCTGCCGATCGACGAGCCCCTCGACGTGCGTCACGACGGCCGCCTCTGGCTGCATTTCAATCTGGCCGATCAGCGCGCCTGCCGCTGGCTGGAAACGGTGCACCTTCCGCCGCAGGCGAGGCGGCTACTGCTTTCCAGCGACAATTTCCAGCAGCTGCATGCGAGCGACGATTGCGTCTACGGCGTGCTTCCCGATCTCGTTCGCGATGTCGACGGTAACTCCGATCAGACCGGATTTCTGCACTTTGTGATGACCGAAGGACTGCTCGTCAGTGGCCGCTATCACGCACTCAGCGCGGCGGATGCGACACGGCGCCTGCTCGAATCGGGGCACTGCATTGCCAATGTCGGCGAACTGCTCGAGACGATCGTCGAGCACATCGCCGAAGCGATGGATCGGACTGTCGATCGCATCGCCACCGACATCGATACGATCGAGGAAAACATGACCGGGGAGACCGCCGATCAGGCGGCGCGGCAAAAACTCGGACGACTGCGGCGAACCTGCGTGCGGCTGCATCGCCAGTTATCGGGCCTACGCGCGGTATTTCAGCGCCTCGAACACAAGGTCTCGGCCGAAATCCCGCAAGCGATGCGGATCCGCGCCGCAAAACTCGCCCAGCGTCTCGATGGGCTCGATCACGACGTGGTCGAGTTGCGCGAGCGCAGCCGTCTTCTGCAGGAAGAGCTTCAGCTGGTGATGGAGGAGGAGAGCAACAAGCATCTGCATGCGCTCTCCGTGCTCACTGCCTTGCTGCTGCCTGCGACATTCGTGACCGGCGTGTTCGGTATGAACGTCAAGGGGCTGCCGTTCACCGACGGCGAGAGCGGATTCGGCTGGTCCGTTCTCATGATCATCGCGGCATCCGCAGCCGTTTATCTCCTGATGCGGCGTCTTGGCATCATCAAGTGATCTTCGCCGCCGACCGTTCCGTCACGCCGGTGCCGCTGCGAGAGCCGACCGGGGCTTCTCGCGCCCGGCCAGCAGGATGAGAGCCGCAGCGATGATGCACAGCGCGCCCGCGGTGAAGAAGGCGTAGAAATACGTCATCGTCATCGTCCGCGAGACACCAGCGAAGTAGGCCGCGAAACCTGCGCCGAGCTGATGACCGGCGAAGACCCAGCCGAACACGATGGCCGCGCGCTCGGGTCCGAACCGCTGCGCGGTCAATTTGATGGTCGGCGGCACGGTCGCGATCCAGTCGAGGCCGTAGAACACGGCGAACAGCGACAGTCCGTAGAAGGTGAAATCGCTGTAGGGCAGGAACAGCAGCGAAAGCCCGCGCAGGCCGTAGTACCAGAACAAGAGCCAGCGATTGTTGTAGCGATCGGACAGCCAGCCGGAGCCGATGGTGCCGATGATGTCGAACAACCCCATCGCCGCGAGCAGCCCCGCGGCTTGCGTCTGCGGTACACCGAAATCGGCGCACATCGGGATCAGGTGAATTTGCACAAGACCGTTGGTCGAGGCGCCGCAGATGAAGAACGTGATGAACAAAATCCAAAACGTCCGTGTTTTCGCCGCGTCGCGCAGCGTCGTCAGCGCCAGCATCACGATCGAGCCCGCGGGTGGAGCCGGCGGTGGCATCGGTTGCGAGCCGTCATCGCCGAGGGGCCGCAGGCCGATGTCGGATGGACGATCGCGCATCAGTGCGGCCGCGAGCAGCGCGGCGATCGCGATCAGCGCGCACATGGCGACGATCGCCGGACGCCAGCCGATGCGTTCTGTGATCTGCGAGAGAAGAGGGAGAAAGATAAGCTGTCCGGTGGCTGCCGCCGCCGTCAGCATGCCGACGACGAGACCGCGCCGCTGATTGAACCAGCGGGTCGCGACTGTCGCGCCGAGTACGAGTGCGGTGAGGCCGGTGCCGAAGCCGATGGCGACGCCCCATAACAGAAAGAGCTGCCAGAACTCCGTCATCATCGTCGACAGCAGAAGGCTCACTGTGACGATGCCGAGTGCGGCGAGCATCATCCGCCGCACGCCGAAGCGATTGAGCAGCGCGGCCGCAAACGGCGCCATCAATCCGAACAGCAGCAGGCGTGTGGCGAGCGCCGAGGAAATCTGCGCCGTGCTCCAGCCGAACTCTTTCTGCAGCGGCAGGATGAAGACGCCGGGCGCGCCGATCGCGCCGGCGCTCACCAGCATTGTCAGAAAGGTCACGGCCGCGACGACCCAGCCGTAATGAATCTCGCGACGGGCGAAGGAGGCAGCAAGGCGATCCGAGATCATTACGGCTCCTGAATGATCGAAACGTTAGTGGACGGAGCGTTCGACAGCGATGGCCGTCGCTTCGCCGCCGCCGATGCAGAGAGAAGCTACGCCGCGGCGCAGATTTTGTTTCTCCAGCGCATGCAGCAACGTTACGATTAGCCGGGCGCCGGTTGCGCCAATCGGATGACCGAGCGCACAGGCACCGCCGTTGACGTTCAGCCTGTCACGCGCGATGCCGAGGTCGCGCTGCGCCGCCATCGGCACCACCGCAAACGCCTCGTTGATCTCGAACAGGTCGACGTCGCCAACTTTCCATCCGGTCTTGTCGAGCAGCTTGCGGATTGCCGGGATCGGCGCGGTGGTGAACCACTGCGGCTCCTGGCTATGGGTCGAATGACCGAGAATGGTGGCGAGGATCGGCAGGCCTTCGCGCTCGGCAATCGAACGTCTGGTGAGGATCAGCGCCGCGGCGCCATCGGCATTGGCCGAAGAGGCGGCTGGTGTGATCGTGCCGTTCGGACGGAACGCGGGCTTAAGCGAGGGAATTTTCTCCGGCGCGACCTTCAGCGGATGCTCGTCGTTTTCGATTTTCCGCTCGCCGGTTTTTTCACGCACGCTGATCGGCGCGATTTCCGCCTTGAAGGCACCGCTCGACACCGCGTTGCGGGCGCGCGTCAGCGTTTCGACCGCATAGGCATCCTGATCTGCGCGGGTGAATTGATAGGCTTCCGCCGTCGCCTCGCCGAAATCGCCCATCGAGCGGCCGGTCTCGTAGGCGTCTTCCAAACCGTCCATCATCATGTGATCGATGATGCGACCGTGTCCGACGCGATAGCCGCTACGTGCTTTCTCGAGCAGGTATGGCGCGTTGGTCATGCTCTCCATGCCGCCGGTGACGACGATCTCCGCCGAGCCGGCATTGATGATGTCATGGCCGAGCATGGTGGCCTTCATGCCGGAGCCGCAAACCTTGTTGATGGTGGTGGCGCCGGTCGCATCCGGAAGTTTCGCGCCGCGCGCGGCCTGACGGGCGGGGGCCTGACCCTGGCCGGCCGGAAGCACACAGCCCATCAGCACCTCGTCGATACGCTCGGGCGAAAGCTTCGCGCGCTCCAGTGCTGCGCCGATGACGTGCGAGCCGAGCGCGTGGGCGCTGAACGGCGAGAGATCCCCCTGGAACCGCCCGAGCGGCGTGCGGACGGCGGATACGATGACAACCGGATCGGGTTGGGACATGGTGGTCTCCACGGATTCGAGTTATATATTACGTTCGTAATATTAAACTCCGCGTCCGATTTCAAGGGTCATACTGCAATGCATTCTTGATGGATGAGGTGCGCGTTTCCGGCAGGAGGGGGCGATTACCGCTTCCGGTTCACGAACGCGCCCATGTGATGCTGCGGTTCGCCGGTGAGGAACGCTTCGCCGAAGGTCTTGACGCTGTCGTTAAACGCCTGCTCTAGCGGCACATTTTCCCAGTGGCGCAGCAGCGCCTTCTGCGCACGCAACGCCCTGTCGCCGCAGGCGAGCATGGCGGCCGCCGTCTTCTCCACCGCCGCATCGAGCTGATCGTCCGGCGCGATCTCGTCGATCAATCCCCAGTTGAGCGCGGTTGGCGCGTCGATATTCTCGCCGGTGAGCAAGAGCCAGTTGGTGCGGCCCCAGCCGATCAGGCGCGGCAGCAGCGCCGCCTGGATCACCGACGGAATTCCCACTTTCACCTCCGGCATGCCGAACATCGCCGATTGCGTGGCGATGCGGATATCGCAGCAGGCCGCGAATTCAAGGCCGCCGCCGAGGCTGTAACCCGGAATACGGGCGATGGTGGGAAACGGCACCGCGCGCACGGCGTTGCACAGGTCGCGCAGCTTGGAGATGAAGGTTTCCGCGCCTGTCTGATCGAGTGTGGCCATTTCCTTGATATCGGCGCCGCCGATCATGCTGCGCTCGCTTTGTCCGGCGATGACCATCACGCGGCCGGGGCCTTTCGCGACCTGCTTCAGGCCGGCCGTGAGGCCTTCGATCACCGGCGTGCCGAGAATGTTGAGCTTGCCTGCGTTGCAGATCGTGACCCGCACCAGTCCGCGCTCGTCCTGCGCAACGCCGCAATAGTCGTTCAACATATCCATGAGTTCGTCTCGCATTGTCCGGATGGCGCGGGGATCGCCCGCGGTTCCCATTGACGCTGCGATTTCCCTGAAAAGGCAACCTTCATTTTCGGCGCGGGATGCATTATCATATGCTCACAATCATATCATGGATCGACCATGCGCTATTCCAAAGACCACAAGGCCGAGACGCGGGCGCGGATCGTCAAGAACGCCGCCGTGCAGCTGCGCGAGAAGGGTGCGCAGGGCATCGGCGTCGCCGATCTGATGAAGGAAGCCGGGCTGACGCACGGCGGCTTCTACGCGCACTTCAAGTCGCGCGAGGCGCTGATGATTGAGGCGTTGAGCTACGCGATGGATCGCTCGCGCGAGCGTTGGAAGGACGTGGTCGATCGCACGCCCGCGGACGAGCGCTTCGAGGCGCTGATCAATTACTACATCACGCCGGCGCATCGCGATAATCCCGGCCACGGCTGCACCATGGCGACGCTGGCATCTGAAGCGACGCGCGAGGGGCCGAAGGCGCGCAAGATGTTTCTCGGCCAGCTCGAGCGGATGATCGACACGCTCGCGGCGCAGCTGCCGGGCCCGCCGAAGGCCGCGCGCGAACAGGCGATCGCCGCGCTCGCGACCATGATGGGCACCATGCTGATGTCGCGCATCGCCGGCAGCGGCGAGTTTTCGGAACAGATCCTCGACATCGGACGCGATGCGGCGATTGCCCAGGCGCCGGCGAAGAAGACTGCCCGGAAGCGCGCGAAGGCGACCTGATTGCCTCGTCATGGCCGGGCTTGACCCGGCCATCCATCTTTTTTCTTTAAAGTCCGAATTTTGAAGATGGATCACCGGGTCAAGCCCGGTGATGACGACAGAAATTGACGCACGGTTTTGCCTCCCATCGCCATTGCTATCTCCAGACATGCCAGATCACCCCTGTTCTTTGCGGCGCGGGGGCGCCGGAGTCTATTTGTGCCCCGAGCGCACGCGCGCTTGAGGTGTTCCTCATTCGCGCCTTGAAAGAGAGGGCGCGCGGAACGCCGGACGCTCGACGCGTCCGCAGTCTCGTGCGCAAAAATGAGTTTTGGCACACGAGCGTAGTCACCACGGTCACGCCAAAAACATCCGGCGTTCCGCACGCGATGGTGTTAACGGCCTATGACGCGAGAAACCCCCGGCGGGCGAGCCTGAGTAATCCGCCGCTGCGAAGCCGGGCGACGGCTTCGGGGTAACGCGACTTCAGCCAGTCCGCGTACTCGCTGCACGTCTGACAGCACGCACGCGTCCACCGCATCCCGCCCCGCGCATCGTGACGATCGCGAACGCCCCTCATCGTGGGGCAGGACAAATAGGAATATAGTCATAGAAAACGGAAAAGTCAAGGTGGCCCTAGATCTATCGCACCACTTTGTCGGCACGGGCCAGTAGGTCGGGCGAAATCAGAATGTCGATGGCTTTTGCCGTCTGCAGGTTGATGACCAGTTCACGCTTTTCGACGGTTTCGACGGGAAGATCGGCCGGCTTCGTGCCTTTGAAAATCTTGTCCGCGATTGCCGCGAATCTGCGCCATGTATCGCTCACACTGGTGCCATAGGAGATGACGCCGTTGGCGTCACCCTGACCTCCCGGAAACATCGTCGGCAGGCGGTTCTTCAATGCCGTTTCGGCGACCTGCCTGCGGATCGCGAAGGGGACGGGCACCTCAAGCACCAGCACGGCATCGGCGCGCTCCTTGACCATGTCCGCGAACGCTGTTTCGAGATCGGCGGCGCCCTTCACCTTCAGGACTTGAACGTCCAGGCCTGCCGCCTTGGCTGCTGCTTCGTTGGCGCGATCGATCGGCGCCAGCCCGCGTTCGTCGGCGCCGGGTATGGTTTGATCGCTCAGCACCGCGACGCGTTTGATCCCCTGAAACGCCTCCTTCAAAAGCTCGAACTGCTTTGCGGCCTGTTGCCGGTCGAGGCTCGTGATGCCCGTCACGTTGCCGCCCGGCTTGTCCATCGCCGACACGAGCTTCAGTGCGACGGGGTCGGTGACGATCGAGAAGATCACGGGAATGGTGGACGTTGCCTTCTGGGACGCGACGGCGGCCGGCCCGCCGAGCGCGATGATGACATCGACGTTTGCGTCGGCCAATTCCTTGGCAAGGCCGGGAAGGCGATCGAGTTTTTGTTCGGCGAACCGGGGCTCGATCACAATGTCCCGGCCTTCAACATAGCCAAGCGCGGCAAAGTCACTGAGAAGATTGTTCTTGATCGAGTCGAAGAGAGGAGAAGGGGCGCCATTCACCAGCAGGCCGATTTTCTTTACGGACTGAGCATCCGACGTAGTGACAATTGAAAAGAAACAAGTGGCCGCAAGCACCAAGGTTTTCAAAAACCGCATGGCATGGCTCCCTATCGCCAAATCAAAACTGTTCTACAATGTGCCGTTACAACACCTGCCAGTAGATCGCATTTTGCCGGGCAGAGCGAGGATTTAGCGCTACACTGGAAAATGCGTTCCTAAGTTGCTGCTGCGATCTGCGCTTTCGCGCTTCTCCGATTGCGAAAAGGCTGCAGGAATTTGCTAGGCTGGCACGATGCAACCGGCGGAGGGGGTATCATGCGCGCCTACGTTCTCAATCAATACGGCGGTCCTGAGGGCTCGGCGCTGACGGACGTAGCAGCGCCTGTGCCGGGGCCGAACGATGTGCTGGTGAGCGTCCGCGCCGCGGGGCTCAATCCGGTCGATTTCAAATTCCGCCAGGGCAAGCTCAAGATCATCAACAGCCCGAAGCTGCCGTTCGTGCTCGGCAACGAGCTTGCGGGCGAGGTCGCGGCTGTCGGCAGCAACGTCAAACGCTTCAAGACGGGCGATCGCGTGTTCGCGCGCCTCGACAAGAGCCGGGGCGGCGCGTTCGCCGAGCAGGCGTGCGTCGATGCGGACTTCGTCGCGCCGATGCCGGCGGGCATCGACTTCACGACCGCGGCCGCCGTGCCGCTCGCAGGACTGACGGCGCTGCAGGCATTGCGTGACGAACTCGGCATCACACCGGGGCAGAAGGTTTTCATCTCGGGCGGCGCCGGCGGCGTCGGCACCTTCGCGATCCAGATCGCGAAATGGCTCGGCGCGCACGTGACGACGACGGCTTCAAGCAGGGGCGAGGCGCTGGTGCGTTCGCTCGGCGCCGACGACGTCATCGATTACACCAAGCAAAGCATCGCGGAGAAGGGTAGGCAGTTCGATGCGGGATTCGACCTGATCGGCGGCGAGACGCTCGACCAGATGTTCCAGGTGATGAAGCCGGGCACGAAGATCGTCTCCGTCGCCGCGCTGCCGGAGCCGCGCACCGCGATGAAGGATCTCGGCGGGCGCACGGTGCTCGCGATCCTGTTCTGGATCATCAGCGGCAAGATCAGGTCGAAGGCGCGCCGCGCGAAGGTCGATTACCGCTATCTCTTCATGCACCCGAGCGGCAGCGAACTCGCCGAGCTTGGCGATCTCATCACGCAGGGGCGCATGAAGGTGACCGTCGACAAGGTGTTTCCGTTCGCGCAGATGGCCGACGCGCTGGCCTATGTCGAAAGCGGCCGCGCGAAGGGGAAGGTCGTGGTGGAGATGGGGTGAGGGGGCAAGCCACCCCATCAACCGAACGAACAATGGCTAATTTTTGCAGGGGCCGCGTTTGTGGAGCTTGCCGTACTCTCAGCCGTCATTCCGGGGCGCGAGCACTTGCGAGCGAGCCCGGAATCCATAACCCCTGTGCTGACGATGGCGCATTACGTCTACCTTCTTGCGAGCGGCAAGCACGGCACGATCTACGTGGGTGTGACAAACGACATCGTTAGGCGAGGGCATGAGCATCGCCAGAAAGTGGGGAAAGGCTTCACGTCACGATATGGAATCGACAAACTAGTCTGGTTTGAAGCTTATGATGACGCACCGACCGCAATCGCGCGTGAGAAAGAATTGAAGAAATGGCGCCGCGACTGGAAGGTGCGGTTGATTGAGGAGCAGAATCCGGGGTGGGTGGATTTGCTGCCTGGAATCTCTAGCTAACACAGGGGATATGGATTCCGGGCTCGCTCGCTTTGCTCGCGCCCCGGAATGACGAGAGGTTGATTATGAGTGAGCTAAGCTTGGACAGGTGCGATTATAATGTCTAGAGGCGACGTTATTCTGCTTTCGTCTGCGGCGATCGCGCTAATCTACACAGAAATTCACCTCTCTATGAGAGGGATCAAGCCCAGCCCAAGAAAAGGAATCCTCGACCGCATCTATTGGGAGTCATTTCCAAAGGACGAGCAAACAAGAACGTATCTAAGAGAGCGACTCAAGATCGGTGCTATCTCGTTTGCAACTAGTATTCTTGTTCTAGTTCTTGTCGGCTATCTCTACGACAAGCTGTTTCTGAATTAGTCACTTCCCCGGCAGAAACAGCGTCCGGTTCTTGCGCACTTCCTCGACGATGAAGTCCGCCGCCGCCTTGACGCGCGCGAGATTGCGGTTGTCTTCGTGGAGCAAGAGATAGAACGCTCGCTCGAGCTTCACCTCGTTGCGGAGCAGCGGCACGAGCTCCTTGTCCGGATCGGCCATGAAGGTCGGCAGGATCGCGACGCCTTTGCCGGCCTTCACCGCCTGAAACTGCGCGAACAGATGCGCGCTCTTGAAGCGCGGCGCGATCGCCTTCGAGACGATGCCGACATAGTCGAGCAGCGGCGTGTAGAGAAACTCGTCGATGTAGCTGATGAAGAGGTGGTCCTTGAGATCGTCGATGCGCCTGATCTTCGGATGCGACTTGATGTAGCCGCGTGAGGCATAGAGGCCGAGGCGATAGTCGGTGAGCTTGCGGCCGATGACGCGGCCCTGCGTCGGCAGCGCCAGCGCGATCGCGATGTCGGCCTCGCGCTTCGACAGCGAGAAGCCGCGCGCGGTGGCGATGAGCTGGATTTCGAGTTCGGGATTGGTCTGGCAGAAGCCGGCTAGTCTGGGTGCAAGAAAGAAGCTGCCAAAACCATCCGGCGAGCCGACGCGCACGACGCCGGTGAGCGAGACGTCGCGGTCGGCGAGTTCGCTTTCGCCCTGGACGATGGTGCTCTCGACCCGCTCGGCGGTGCGCAACAGCTTCTCGCCGGAGCGGGTGGGGCGGTAGCCGGTATTCCGGCGCTCGAACAGCTTGGTTTTCAGCGATTTCTCGAGCCGCTGGATCTTCCGCGACACGGTGGTGTTGTCGATGCCGAGCGTCTGCGCTACGGCGGAGACCGTTCCGGCGCGGCAGGTGGCGAGGAAAATGCGCAGGTCGTCCCAGCGGATGCGCTGGTCCAAATTTGCGGCGACGGTCTCCGCCAATTGCCGATTTTTTGCAGTGCCGTTGCGCATTCGTGGGGCTTCTTTATCGCCTCGCCTGAGAGTACGTTCTATCTCAACAATCCACCATCAGAAACCTTTCAGTAACGGGGAAAGCCCATGCGCAACATCGGACATTTCATCGGCGGCAAGCTGGTCGCGGGCAAGTCGGGCCGCACGGCCGACGTCTACGAGCCGATGACCGGCGAGGTGCAGGGCAAAGTCGCGCTGGCGACGAAGGCCGAAGTACGCGAGGCGGTGCTGAACGCCCGCGCCGCGCAGCCGGACTGGGCCGCGACCAACCCGCAGCGCCGTGCACGCGTGATGATGAAGTTCCTCGAACTGGTGCAGCGCGATTACGACAAGCTCGCCGATCTGCTCGCGCGCGAGCACGGCAAGACCGTGCCGGACGCGAAGGGCGATATTCAGCGCGGCCTTGAAGTGGTCGAGTTCGCCTGCGGTATCCCGCACCTGATGAAGGGCGAATATACCGAAGGCGCGGGCCCGAACATCGACATCTATTCCATGCGCCAGCCGCTCGGCGTCGTCGCCGGTATCACCCCGTTCAACTTCCCTGCGATGATCCCGATGTGGAAGTTCGCGCCGGCGATCGCTTGCGGCAACGCATTCATCCTCAAGCCCTCGGAGCGCGATCCGGGCGTGCCGATGAAGCTCGCCGAGCTGATGATCGAGGCTGGCCTGCCGCCGGGCATCCTCAACGTCGTCAACGGCGACAAGGAAGCGGTTGACGCGATCCTCGACGATCCGGATATCCGTGCCGTCGGCTTCGTCGGTTCGTCGCCGATCGCGCAGTACATCTATGAGCGCTCGGCCGCGACCGGCAAGCGCGCGCAGTGTTTCGGCGGCGCCAAGAACCACGCCATTATCATGCCGGACGCGGACATGGACCAGACCGTCGACGCGCTGATCGGCGCGGGCTACGGCTCGGCCGGTGAGCGCTGCATGGCGATCTCGGTTGCGGTGCCGGTCGGCAAGACGACTGCCGATCGCCTGATGGAAAAGCTGATCCCGCGCGTCGAAAGCCTGAAGATCGGTCCGTCGACCGATCCGTCGGCCGACTTCGGTCCGCTGGTGACGAAGGCCGCGCTCGAGCGCGTGAAGGGTTACGTCGAGACCGGCATCAAGGAAGGCGCGACGCTCGCGGTCGACGGCCGCGGCTTCAAGATGCAGGGCTACGAGAACGGCTTCTACATGGGCGGCTGCCTGTTCGACAACGTGAAGCCGGACATGCGCATCTATAAGGAAGAGATCTTCGGCCCGGTGCTCTCGGTCGTGCGTGCCAACGACTATAACGAAGCGCTGCGCCTGCCGAGCGAGCACGAGTACGGCAACGGCGTTGCGATCTTCACCCGCGACGGCGATGCGGCGCGCGACTTCGCGGCGAAGGTCAACGTCGGCATGGTCGGCATCAACGTGCCGATCCCGGTGCCGATCGCGTACTACACCTTCGGCGGCTGGAAGGCCTCGGGCTTCGGCGATCTCAACCAGCACGGCCCGGACTCGATCCGCTTCTACACCAAGACCAAGACCGTCACCTCGCGCTGGCCCTCCGGCGTCAAGGATGGTGCCGAATTCGTCATCCCGACGATGAACTGATACGGGGCGCTGCGCATGCAGTTTGCTCTGACGGAAGACCAGCAGGCCGTGCGCGACATGGCGCGCGGCTTTGCTGCTGAGAAGATCGCGCCGCATGCACTGAAGTGGGACGAGGAGAAACATCTCCCGCTCGACGTGATCCGCGAGGCGGCGACGCTCGGCATCGGCGGCATCTACATCAAGGACGATGTCGGCGGTTCGGGCATGACCCGCTTCGACGCGGCGCTCATCTTCGAGGCGCTGGCGACAGGCTGTCCGGCGGTGTCGTCCTTCATCTCGATCCACAACATGGCGTCGTGGATGATCGACGCCTATGGCTCGGAAGAGCAGCGGCACAAGTGGCTGCCGAAGCTCTGCACCATGGAGACGGTCGCGAGCTATTGCCTCACCGAACCCGGCGCGGGTTCGGACGCTGCGGCGCTGCGCACGCGCGCGGTACGCGACGGCGATCACTACGTGCTCAACGGCCAGAAGCAGTTCATCTCCGGCGGCGGCGCCAGCGATTTCTACGTGACGATGGTGCGCACCGGCGGCGAGGGCGCGGGTGGCATCTCGACGCTCGTCATCGACGGCAAGACGCCGGGCGTGTCCTTTGGCGCCAACGAGCGCAAGATGGGCTGGAACGCGCAGCCGACGCGCGCAGTGATCTTCGAGAACGCACGGGTGCCGGTCGCCAATCGTCTCGGCGAGGAGGGCATCGGCTTCAAGATCGCCATGGCCGGTCTCGACGGCGGGCGGTTGAACATCGCCGCGTGCTCGCTCGGCGGCGCGCAGTCAGCGCTCGACAAATCGCTCGATTACATGAAAGAGCGGAAAGCCTTCGGCAAACGCCTCGACGAATTCCAGGCGCTGCAGTTCAAGGTTGCCGACATGGCGACGGAGCTCGAGGCGGCACGCACATTCCTGTGGCGTGCGGCGTCGGCGCTCGACGCGAAGACGCCGGATGCGTCGATGCTCTGCGCCATGGCGAAGCGCTTCGCAACCGACGTCGGTTTCGAGGTCGCCAACGACGCGCTGCAGCTGCACGGCGGCTATGGCTATCTCGCCGAATACGGCATCGAGAAGATCGTGCGCGATCTGCGTGTGCATCAGATTCTCGAAGGCACCAACGAGATTATGCGCGTGATCGTCGCCCGCAAGCTGATCGAGGGCGCGCGATGAACGCGCCTTTCATAGAAGGTGATTTGGTTGCGGTTCGCGAAGGTGCGGCAGGCATCATTCGCCTGAACCGGCCGAAGGCGATCAACGCCGTGACGCTCGAGATGTTTCGCGATGTCGACAAGGCGCTTGACGCGTTTGAGACCGATCCGGCGGTCAGCGTCATCGTGCTGGAAGGAGCAGGCGAGCGCGGGCTCTGCGCCGGCGGCGATATTCGCGCGCTGTGGGAGAGCTCGCACGCGAAGGGCGATCTCGGAAAAATCCTCTGGCGTGAGGAGTACATCCTCAACTCGCGTATCGCGCATTTCCCGAAACCGTATGTCGCGTTTATGGACGGCATCGTCATGGGCGGCGGCGTCGGCTTGTCCGCGCACAGCAAGCATCGCGTCGTCACCGACAAGACGAAGCTGGCGATGCCGGAAGCCGGGCTCGGCTTCTTCCCGGATGTCGGCGGCACCTGGCTCTTGGCGAATTCGCCGGGCGAGATCGGTACGTATTTCGGGCTCACCGGCGCAATGATGAATGGCCCGGATGCGGTGCATGCGAAGTTTGCCGACTGGGTGGTGCCGCAGGCGAAGCTGTTCGACCTGCGCCGCGCGCTGACCAACATCAATCCGGGTGTGGAAGATGCCGATGTGTGGGATCTGATCCGCAGCTTCGCGACGCCGGAGAAGGTGGGCCCGGTCGCGGCCTTGCAGCCGGAGATCGACAAGTGGTTCGCGCACGACCGTGTCGATGAGATCATGGATGCGCTGACGCAGGATGGCTCCGAGCTGGCGCTTGCGACGCTAAAGATGCTGAACGAGAAGTCGCCGCGCGGCCTCGTGATCACGCTGAAGCTGCTGCGGCTCGCGCGTGAATCGGCGACCTTGGAAGAATGCCTCGTGCGCGAATATCGCGCGGCGCTGGCGGTGTTCGCGAGTGACGATTTCCGCGAAGGCGTACGCGCTGCCGTCATCGACAAGGATCGCAATCCGAAGTGGTCGCCGCCGACCATCGATGGCGTCACGCCGCCGATGCTTGCGCCATATTTTACGTCGCTCGGCGACGACGAATTGGTTTTTGAGGAACGCAACTAAATGAAACGTCATTGCGAGGAGCGATAGCGACGAAGCAATCCACACCACACCCGGAGCTGGATTGCTTCGCTTCGCTCGCAATGACGAAACAAGAATAGAGGGAGCATAACAATGGCGAACATTGCATTCATCGGGCTCGGCAACATGGGCGGGCCGATGGCCGGCAATCTGGTCAAGGCCGGGCACAAGGTGACGGGCTTCGATCTGGTCGAGGCATCGAAGACCGCGGCAAAGGCCGCGGGCGTCTCGATCGCTGACAGCGCCGCCGCGTCGGTGAAGGGTGCGGACGTTGTGATCACCATGCTGCCGGCCGGCAAGCATGTGGTCGCGGTGTGGACCGATGTCATTCCGTCGGTCGCCAAGGGCGCGCTGCTGATCGATTGCTCGACGGTCGACGTGGAAAGCGCGCGCACCGCGCACGGGCTTGCCAGCAAGGCCGGGCTTTCGTCGGTCGATGCGCCGGTCTCCGGCGGCGTCGGCGGTGCGGCGGGCGCGACGCTCACCTTCATGTGCGGCGGCGATGCGAAGTCGTTTGGCGCGGCGAAGCCGATCCTCGAAGGCATGGGCAAGAAGATCGTCCACTGCGGCGATCCGGGTGCGGGGCAGGCGGCGAAGATCTGCAACAACATGATCCTCGGCATTTCGATGATCGCGGTCGGCGAAGCGTTCGCGCTGGCCGAAAAGCTCGGCCTGTCGCATCAGGCGCTGTTCGATGTGTCCTCAACGTCGTCGGGCCAGTGCTGGTCGCTGACGACCTATTGCCCGGTGCCGGGCCCGGTTCCCACGTCGCCCGCCAACAACGGCTACAAGCCGGGCTTCGCGTCGGCGCTGATGGTGAAAGACCTCACGCTCGCGCAGGACGCTGCCTCGGCGGCGGGCGCGGTGACGCCGCTCGGCAAGCATGCGCAGGAACTCTACAAGGACTTCGATGCGGCCGGGCACGGCGGCGTGGATTTCTCGGGCATCATCAACCACGTCCGCAGCCTGGCAAAATAATCGGAAGCCGGTCGTCGTCCGGCTTTCGCTGAGATGACGACCGTGATTTATTCCGGGCGAAATAACCAGGCCGGGACCAGCATGACCACCTTCCAGGACGCGCGCGCGTTTCTTCTGCGCCATCGCACCGACTACGATACGGCGGTGCGCGACTTCCGCTGGCCGGATCAGCCGGCGTTCAACTGGGCGCTCGACTGGTTCGATGCGGAACTGGCGCGCAACGCCGAGAGCGCGAGCCGCACGGCGCTCTGGATCGTCGATGTCGCGAGCGGCGCCGAGACCAAACTGACGTTTGCCGAACTCTCGACACGCTCCAACCAGGTTGCGAATTTCCTGCGCGCGCAGGGGCTGAAGCGCGGCGACCATCTGCTGCTGCTGCTCGGCAACGTCGTGCCGCTGTGGGAAACGATGCTGGCGGCGATCAAGCTCGGTGTGATCGTCATTCCGGCGACGACCTTGCTGACGCCGGACGAATTGCAGGATCGCCTCGATCGCGGCAAGGCGCGCGCGGTGGTCGCTTCCGCCGATCAGGTCGCGAAGTTCGACGGGCTCAAGGCGCCGGGCGTCGCGAAGATCGTCGTTGGCGAAAGCGCTGCGGCCGGCTGGTTGCCATTTGCGGACGCACGCAAGCAATCCGAGGCGTTCACGCCGGACGGCGTGACCAAGTCCGACGATCCGATGCTGCTCTACTTCACGTCGGGCACGACGGCGAAGCCGAAGCTCGTGCTGCACAGCCATCGCAGCTATCCGGTCGGCGCGCTGACGACGATGTTCTGGATCGGGCTGCAACCTGGCGACGTGCATCTCAACATTTCATCGCCCGGCTGGGCCAAGCATGCGTGGAGCTGCTTCTTCGCACCGTGGAACGCGGGCGCGACGATCTTCATCGCCAACCAGCCGCGCTTCGATGCCAAGCCGCTGCTGAAAACGCTCGAACGCTGCAAGGTGACGACGCTATGCGCGCCGCCGACCGTATGGCGGCTGCTGATTCAGGAGGACCTGACGCAGTACAAGATGTCGCTGCGCGAAGTCTGCGGCGCAGGCGAGCCGCTCAATCCGGAAGTGATCGACCAAATCCGCGCGGCGTGGAATCTCACCATCCGCGACGGCTACGGCCAGACCGAGACGACCGCGCTTGCGGGCAACTCGCCGGGGCAACAGGTCAAGGTCGGCTCCATGGGCCGGCCGATGCCGGGCTATCGCGTGCGCGTCGCCGATATCGACGGCAATCCCGCGAGCGAAGGCGAGATCAGCCTGTTGCTGGGCAACGATCGTCCCGCGGGGCTGATGCGCGGATATCTGGGTGAAGACGGCCAACCACACTCGGCCGATGGCGATGCGTATCGCACCGGCGACGTGGTGTTCGTCGACGACGACGGCTATCTCACCTTCGTCGGCCGCTCCGACGACGTGTTCAAGTCGTCCGACTATCGTATCTCGCCGTTCGAGCTCGAAAGCATTCTGCTGGAGCACGAGGCCGTGGCGGAAGCGGCGGTGGTGCCGTCGCCCGATCCGATCCGGCTCGCGATCCCGAAAGCGTATGTCTTGCTGGTCGGCGGCGTCGCGCCGTCCGCCGCGACAGCCGAGTCGATCTTCGCGCATACGCATGCGCGGCTGGCGCCGTTCAAGCGCATCCGCCGCCTCGAGCTTGTGACCGAGCTGCCGAAGACGATTTCGGGCAAGATCCGCCGCGTGCAATTGCGCCGTCTCGAACACGACAACAACCGCAGCGATCCCTTGCGCGGCGCTGAATTTCGGGAAGAGGATTTTCCGGCGCTGCAAAGCGCTCGCTAAGGGGCATTCCAATGAACAGCGTGTGGATCAAACCACCGATTACGCTCGATGCGTATTTGAAAATGGTCGGGCAGGAGATCGGCGTCTCCAACTGGCATACGCTCGATCAGAAGCGCATCGATCAGTTCGCTGAAGTCATCAACGATCATCAGTACATTCACGTCGATCCGGTACGTGCGAAGGACACCAACTTCGGCACCACGGTGGCGCACGGCTTTCTCACCATGTCGATGATGAGCATCTTCTCCTACGAGGTGATGCCGCCGATCGAGGGCGCAACCATGGGCGTCAACTATGGCCTCGACAAGCTGCGCTTCATCTCGCCGGTGAAATCCGGCTCGCGCGTGCGCGGCCACTTCAAGCTCGGCGAGGCGTACCTGCGCAAGCCGAACGAACTGTTTTCACGCTCGCTGGTGACAGTCGAGATCGAGGGCGAAGCGAAGCCCGCAATCGCCGCCGACTGGATCGGCCTGACCTATTTCGAATGAGGCGAATGTAACCATGACAATCCGATTTGACGGCCGCGTCGCCATCGTCACCGGCGCAGGCAATGGCCTTGGCCGCAGCCACGCACTTTCATTGGCGAAGCTTGGCGCAAAGGTGGTGGTCAACGACTTCGGCGGCGCGCGCGACGGCACCGGCGCTTCGCTCGGTCCCGCGGACACGGTGGTCGAGGAAATCAAGAAGGCCGGCGGCGAAGCCATTGCGAACGGCGCGGACGTCTCCGACTTCGAGCAGGTCACGGCGATGGTCGCGCAGGCGACGGAGAAGTTCGGCAAGGTCGATGTGCTGGTCGCCAATGCCGGCATCCTGCGCGACAAGTCGTTCGCGAAGATGGAGCCGGCGGACTTCGCCAAGGTCATCGGCGTGCATCTCACCGGCACGTTCAACTGCTGCAAGGCGGTGTGGGCGGGCATGCGCGAACAGAACTACGGCCGCATCGTCCTGACCTCGTCGTCGTCGGGCCTGTTCGGCAATTTCGGTCAGGCCAACTACGGCGCGGCAAAAGCGGCGATGGCGGGCCTGATGAACGTGCTGGCGGAAGAGGGGCGCAAGACCAACATCCGCGTCAACACCATCGCACCGACGGCCGCGACGCGTATGACCGAAGAATTACTGCCGCCGGCGGCGCTGCAATTGATGAAGCCCGAGGCGATCACGCCCGCGGTGCTCTACCTCGTCAGCGAGGATGCGCCGACCCGCACCATCATGGGCGCGGGCGCGGGCTCGTTCGCGGTGATCAAGATCATCGAGAGCGAGGGCATCAACCTGCCGGACAACGAGTGGACGCCGGACGCAATCGCCGCGCGCTTTGCCGACATCTCCGACATGTCGAAGGGCAAGGCGCTGGAGCAGGCGTTCCAGCAGACCATGAAATACGTGCAGCAGGCGGCGACCGCGCGCGGCGTGAAGATGTAACGGTTGGCGGCCCAGCCCAACTGATGCGTCATCACCGGGCTTGACCCGGTGATCCATCTAACTGATCTCTCAGAAAAAGATGGATGCCCGGATCAAGTCCGGGCATGACGAGTGAGATGGCATCACAATCCCCAAACATCGCCGTGATCGGTGCAGGCCCGGCTGGGCTGATGGCGGCGGAGGTCCTCGCCGCCGGCGGCGCCCGCGTGACGATCTATGACGCGATGCCGTCCGCCGGCCGCAAGTTCCTGATGGCCGGGCGCGGGGGCCTCAATCTCACGCACAGCGAACCCCTCGATCGATTCATGACGCGTTACGGCGCGGCGGCGGATCGGCTCGCGCGGGTCATCGATGCGTTAACGCCCGACGTGCTGCGTACATGGGCGCACGATCTCGGCGAGGAGACGTTCACAGGCTCAAGCGGACGTGTATTCCCGAAAAGCTTCAAGGCGTCGCCGCTGCTGCGCGCATGGCTGCGCCGTCTCGATGTGGCGGGCGTGACGCTGAACCTGCGGCATCGCTGGATAGGCTGGGACGGCGAGGGGAATTTGAAGTTCGAGACGGCAGGCGGCGGCATCACTGTCGAGGCCGACGCGGCCGTCCTCGCGCTCGGTGGCGCGAGCTGGCCGCGGCTCGGCTCCGATGGCGCATGGACCGATCTGCTTGCGGCGAAAGGCGTGACGATCACGCCGCTGCGTCCGGCGAACTCCGGCTTCTCAGTTGTGTGGTCGCCGACGTTTCGCGAGCGCTTCGCCGGTGAGCCGCTGAAGACGGTGCAACTCCGCTTCGGCGAGCACACCGTACGTGGTGATGCGATGATCACCAAGGACGGCATCGAGGGCGGGGCGGTCTATGCGCTTGCTGCGCCGCTGCGTGATGCGATCACGCGCGATGGCAGCGCGCAGCTCATGATCGCGTTGCGTCCGGATGTGGCCGATGCGGCGCTCACCGCAAAACTCGCCGCGCCGCGCGGCAAACAATCTTTCTCGACATTTCTGCGCAAGGCGGCGGGATTATCGCCGGTCGCGATCGGGCTGTTGCAGGAGGCGGCGATGGCGGAGGGCGGAAAGCTTACGGACATATCGCGCGCCCAACTCGCGTCGCTGATCAATGCCGTGCCGGTGACGCTCACCGCCGCCGCGCCGCTCGCACGGGCTATTTCGACGGCGGGCGGCGTGGCGTTCAGCGAGATCGACGACCGCTTCATGCTGGCCAGGCTGCCGGGTGTGTTCGTCGCCGGCGAGATGCTCGACTGGGAGGCGCCGACCGGCGGCTATCTGCTGCAGGCGGCGTGCGCGACGGGAGCCGCGGCCGGACGCGGGGTGCTGGCCTGGCTCAAGGCCAAAGCCTGAATGGTTTGAACGCGTTGGCGGCATCTCGCGACAAATCGGAAGCAATCGTTGCGACCGCAGGTGCGCCCATGTCCGACAAGTTTCGGCAAACATTGATGAATCTGGCTCTGGCCTGCGCCGCGTCGCTGGCCCTGCTCTCCGCGCCATCCTTCGCCGCGCAGGATGGCGGCGCGAGCGTGCCCGCCGCCGAGGTGAAAGCGGATGAGGCCAAGCCCGCCGCGCCCCCCAATCCGGAAGAGATAGGCAAGGACCCCGTGCTCACCGGTGCGTTCGACAAGCGGATGTTCATGGTCGCGCCAGCCAAGGACAAGAACTACACCTGTTTCGTGCGCCGCTACGATCCCGATCACCTCAAGCGCCATCCGCTGCAGAAGGTGAGCGCGATGAAGCTGCTGGTCAGCGCCGAAAAGGACGAGGAAACGAAGAACCTCAGCTATTCCTTCCGCCTCGGCGTGCAGTATCGCCACCGCAAGGGCGCGTTCGACTCGTCCGGCTCGTGCAATCATTTCATCGCCGATGACGGCGGCGACATGCGCTACGGCTGCGGCGTCGATTGCGACGGCGGCGGCCTCAGTGTGGCAATGAAGAACGATCAGTCGGTGCTGATCCGGTTAGAGCGCATCCGCATCTGGCAGAACAACAAGCCAGACGATGAGGCGGGCACCGAGCTGGTGGCCGGCGCGGATGACAAGATTTTCCGGCTGGACCGTGCTAGCATCGAGGAATGCGCGTCGCTCGTAACCGACCGCAAGGAACTCGCCGCGATGCGGAGCAAATAAAAGGGGATCAACCATGCAGCGCCGTCATCTTCTCGCAGGCTTCGCCACGCTCAGTGGCTTGTTCTCGCTCTCGTCGCCCGCGCGCGCCGCTGGGCCTGACAAGTCGAAGGTGGTTTATCACCTGTGCGACATGGACAAGGTCGCCTTCACGCTCGGCAACATCCAGAACCATTACGATGGCGTCGGCGGACCGGAGAAGGTGAATATCGCGCTGGTCGTGCATGGCCCGGCGCTGAAGGCGTTCCACGCGATCTCGGCGAGCCCCGATACCAGCAGCAAGCTCGAGAAACACATCAAGACCGGTCTCACGGTGAATGCCTGCGGCAACACCATGAAGGCACAGGGCGTGACGCAGGCGGATCTGCTTCCCGGCATGGTGAAGGTCGACGAGGGCGGTGTGGTGAAGCTCGCCGAACTGCAGTCGCAGGGTTACGTCTATCTGAAGCCGTAAATCCACTCGTCATTGCCGGGCTTGACCCGGCAATCCAGCTTCTTTCGGAAAGATGGATGCCCGGATCAAGTCCGGGCTTGACGACTGAGAGGCTTACCCTTCCAGCTCCTCGCGCAGAATTTCGAGCTCCAGCCAGCGCTCTTCGGATTGCTGGAGTTCATCCTGCGCCTTGGTCAGCGCGGCGGTGGCGGCATCGAACTTATTGCGGTCCTTCGCATAGAGGTTCGGATCGTCGAGCAGTGCCTGCTGCTTCGCGATCTCCGCCTGCAGCTTTTTCATCATCTTCGGCAGCGTTTCCAGCGCGTGCTTCTCGTTGAAGGAGAGGCGGCGCTTCTGTTGAGGCGTGGCCGACGGCGTGGCGGCGGGGGCAGCCGCTGCCTTCTTCTCCGGTGACGCCTGACGTGACGCCTGCTGCAGGTCCGAGCCGCGCTGGGCCAGCATGTCGGAATAGCCGCCGGCGTATTCGATCCACTTGCCGTTGCCGTCCGGTGCGATCACGGATGTGACGACGCGATCGAGGAAATCGCGGTCGTGGCTGACGAGGATCACCGTGCCCTCGTAATCGCCGAGCATTTCTTCGAGCACGTCGAGCGTTTCGAGATCGAGGTCGTTGGTCGGTTCGTCCAGCACCAGCAGGTTGGACGGCTTCGCCAGCGCGCGCGCCAGCATCAGCCGTCCGCGCTCGCCGCCGGACAGAACTTCCAGCGGCGTGCGCGCCTGCTCCTGCGCGAACAGGAAGTCCTTCATGTAGCCGATGACGTGGCGCGGCTTGCCGCCGACCATGACGCTGTCGCCGCGTCCGCCGGTGAGCGCGTCGCTGAGCGTCGACTTCGGATCGAGGCTTTCGCGGTGCTGGTCGAGCGTCGCCATCTCGATGTTGACGCCGAGCTTCACCTTGCCCGCGTCCGGCTCGTCGTTGCCGGTCAGCAGGTTGATCAGCGTGGTTTTGCCGGCGCCGTTCGGACCAACGATGCCGACGCGGTCGCCGCGCTGGATGCGGGTCGAGAAGTTGTCGACGATGGTGCGGTCGTCAAATGCCTTGCTGATCTTGATCGCCTCGATGATCAGTTTGCCGGATTGCTCGGCCTCGGATGCAGTCAGCGCCGCTTGTCCGGCGACGCCACGATAGGTGCGGCGCTGATCGCGCAGTGCATGCAGGTTGGCGAGGCGTTTGACGTTGCGCTTGCGCCGGCCCGAGACGCCGTAGCGCAGCCAGTGTTCCTCGGCGACGATCTTGCGGTCGATCTTGTGCTGGTCGCGCTCTTCTTCCGCCAAAACCTCGTCGCGCCAGGCCTCGAACGCCGAAAAGCCGCGGTCGATCTGCCGTGCCTGACCGCGATCGAGCCATGCGGTGCTGCGCGAAAGATTGGAGAGGAAGCGGCGATCGTGGCTGATCATCACCAGCGCGCAGCGGCGGCGCGCGAGTTCGTCTTCGAGCCACTCGATGGTCGAGAGGTCGAGATGGTTGGTCGGCTCGTCGAGCAGCAGAATGTCGGGCGAGGGTGCGAGCGTGCGCGCAATCGCCGCGCGGCGTGCTTCACCGCCGGAAAGATTGGCCGGGTTCTCCTGGCCGGTGAGGCCGAGTTGCTCCAGGAGATACGGCGCCTGATAGGCATCGTCACCGGCATGCAGTCCGGCCTCGACATAGGCGAGCGTCGTCGGTGCGTTGCCGAAATCCGGCTCCTGCGGCAGGTAGCGGATGGTTGCGCCGGGCTGCACGAAGCGATCTCCGCGATCGGGCTCGACCAGTCCTGCCGCGATCTTCAGCAGCGTCGACTTGCCGGAGCCGTTGCGGCCGATCAGCGCGATGCGCTCGCCGGTCGAGACCGACAGATCGACGCCATCGAGCAGCGGCGTGCCGCCGAACGTCAGCGTGATGCCTTTGAGCTGGATCAGGGGAGGCGCCATCGTTTCTCTCAGGCGCGCTGACGCTGCAGGCGGCGGATCGTCTGGTCGAGCGCCGAGAGGAAAGCCGAGCGGTCGCGCGGCGAGAACCCGCGCGGGCCGCCGGTCACCTCGCCGGTCTCGCGCAGGTCGCTCATCAGGTTGCGCACCGCAAGCGCCATGCCGATGGAATCCTCGGTGAACGCCTTGCCGTTCGGCGCGAGCACAGCGGCGCCCGCTTTGACGCAGCGGTCGGCGAGGGGAATATCGTTGGTGACGACGATGTCGCCCGTGCCAACGCGCTCCGCGATCCAGTTATCGGCGGCATCCATGCCGGCACCCGCGGCGATGCGCTCGATCAGCGGATCGTCCGGCACGCGGATGAAATTGCCTGCGACCACGCTGACCTGCAGGTTATGCCGGATGGCGACGCGGTAAATCTCGTCCTTTACCGGGCAGGCGTCGGCATCGACGTAGATTCGCGAGGGTTTGGGGTCGTTCATTGAGGCCAGCGTTAGTGGAGTGGATTTGACATTCGCACGTCCCTAGCAGCGGGTTTGTAATGCGAATGTCAAATCCAAAACTCCACTAGATTCTAAAATTGCTAGTGGTCCTTTGATTCTAACATTCGCAAAAACACCTGCCGCACCGGGGTGCGAATGTTAGAATCGGACCACTAGCGCAACGGCCCATGATTGGCGAGGCCAAATGGCGGCTTGCGGCTTCACGATCTTTGCGTAGTCTTTCCGCCAACAAGCCAAAAATATCGAGGACGCCGCATGCCGATCGAGCCCTATCGCGTTTCCGCCTACAATCTCGCCAAGCAGTCCGAAAACAAGATGCACGACGACACGGTGGCGCGGCGCTATGGCTTCGTTGGCGCGCTGGTTCCGGGCGTCGACGTGTTCGCCTACATGAGCCACCTGCCGGTCGCGAAGTGGGGCCGGGCGTTCCTCGAAAACGGGCAGATGGACGGACGTTTCCACAAGCCGGTCTATGACGGCGAGATGGTGACGATCACCGCCGAGGAAACGGCAAGCGGCCTGTCGATCCGCGCGGAAAGCCGCGGTGAGCTCTGCGCGACGGGCAGCGCCTCGATGCCGGCGGAGCGGCCGTCACTGTCGCTCGCCGCGTTCGAGAGCGTGGCGGCGGTGAAGGAGCGCAAGCCGGTCGATCCGAATTCGTACAAGCAGGGCGGGTGGCTCGGCATTCCGCCGTACACGCAAACGAACGATCTTGCCGCGCAGTATCTGAAGGACGTGCGCGAGGGCGATGCGCTCTACACGCGCGACAATCTCGTGCATCCGGGCACGCTGCTGCGGACGATGAACTGGGCGCTGATGGAGAACGCGATCCTGGGCCCATGGATTCATGTCGGCAGCACCATCCGCCACCTCGCGGCGGCAAAAGTGGGAGACGTGCTGACGGTGCGGGCGAAGGTGACCGGCAACTACGAGAAGAAGGGTCACCGCTTCGTCGAGCTCGACGGCATCATCGTCGCCAACGATGCGACGATCGTCGCGCATTGCCTGCACACGGCGATCTACCAGCCGCGCGAGCAGGCGGCTGCATGACCCGAAAAGTGGGAACCGGTTTTCGGATCAGGTCATGCAGCAAAATGACATGACTCAGTCCCGCTTGAAGGCCTTGCCGATGCGGTCGAGGTAATCGGCGAGCTGTGCGATCTCATCCGCCGAGAGCGCGGTTTCGATGGTCTGGTTGATCTGCCGGAACGGCTTCTCGATCTGCTTCAGCGCGGCGCGGCCACGTTCGCTGGCTTCCAAACGCCAGGCGCGCGCGTCGTCCTCATCGCGCGTGCGCTCCAGCAGCTTCATGCCGAGCAGGCGGCCGACCATGGCGGTCACGGCCGACTCGTTCAGTCCAAGCTGAGTTGCGACGTCGCGCTGGGTGACCGGTCCTTGCGATGCGACGATGGAGAGCACCGCGGACTGCGCGGTGGTGATCTCGGCGGCATCCAGCACGGCGCGATCGGCCGCCTTCTGCAGGCGGTGCGCGGCCACTTGCAGGCGATGGTAGAGCCGGTGCTTCGAAGCGGACATGCAGCTTGATAAACCAGTTGCCCCGCATCATCCACAATCATATACTTCACTAATGAAGTAATAGCAAGATGGAGCGGACAGATGGGTGCGACAGGCAAGAATGCGACAGGAACGGGTGCGATCGACGTATGGGCGCAGATCACGACGGAACGGATGGCAAAGCGTCCCTGGCTTGAGCCGCTGCTGCGCTGGACCGGCCGCGCTGGCCAGACGATGGGATCGAGCGTGTCGGCGACGCTGGCGGCGATGGACGCGGGCGGTGTCGATATCGCGCTGATTTCGGCCTGGCACGGGCCGGAGGGCAGCCTGATCAGCAACGAGGAGGTCGCGGCGCAGATCGCCGAGGCGCCGGCGCGGTTTCGCGGGCTTGCCACCGTCGACCTCAACGACCCGATGCAGGGCGTGCGCGAGATTCGCCGCTGGGTCGACGGCAAGACGTTCGTCGGCGTGCGCGTGGTGCCGTGGCTGTGGAACCTGCCGCCGAACGATCGGCGTTACTATCCGATCTATGCCGCGTGCGTCGATGCGGGCGTGCCGTTCTGCACGCAGATCGGCCACACCGGACCGCTGAAGCGCTCCGACACCGGGCGGATGATTCCGTATCTCGAGGACGTGCTGCTGGATTTCCCGGAGCTCGTGGTCGTCGGCGGCCACGTCGGCTTCCCGTGGCTCGACGAGTTGACCACGCTCGCGATCAAGTTTCCGAACTTCTATGTCGACACGTCGGCGTACGTGCTGCACCGGCTGCCGCCGGCGTTCGTGAGCTGGATGAAAGGGCCGGGCAAGACGCGCGCGATGTTTGGCACCAACTGGCCGATGCTACCGCCGCAGAAGTGTCTCGAGGGGTTGGCCGGCCTCGGGCTTTCACGTGAGCAGGAGGATGCGTTCCTCTCCGGCAATGCGAAGCGGGTGTTCAAACTGCAATAGTTGTCATTGCGAGCGAAGCAATCCAGCTCAGTATCTGGGACTGGATTGCTTCGTCGCTACGCTCCTCGCAATGACGAACGTTACGACGCCTTCGCGTCCTGTATAGCGCGCCAGACGCGTTCCGGCGTCAGCGGCATGTCGATGTGGGCGATGTTGTAGTCCGACAGCGCATCGATCACCGCGTTGACGATGGTGGAGAGGCTGCCGGCGCATCCGGCTTCGCCGCAGCCCTTGGTGCCGAGCGGATTGCTCTTTGCCGGCACCGGATGATCGCCGGTCTCGACGAACGGGATGTCGCCGGCGCGGGGCAGCGCATAGTCCATGAATGAGCCGGTGATCGGCTGGCCGCTGTCGTCGTAGGTCACGCATTCCATCAGCGCCTGACCGATGCCCTGCGCGACGCCGCCGTGAATTTGGCCGGCGACGATCATCGGATTGACGACGGTGCCGAAGTCGTTGACGCCGGAGTAGCGCACGACCTGCACGACGCCGGTGTCCGGATCGACCTCGACCTCCGCGACGTGGCAGCCGTTCGGGAAGGTGGACTGCACCGGCGCGGTGGTGTGATCGACGTCGAGCGATTTCGGCGCATCGCCGCCGGGCGGCTCGTCGCGCAGCTTCGCCGCGAGATCCATGATGTTGATGCCGCGGTCGGTGCCGGCGATCGTGAAGCGGCCGCCCGCGAACTCGATGTCGCCCTCGGCGGCCTCCAGCACATGCGAGGCGGCCTTCTTGCCTTTCTCGATCACGAGCGCGGAGGATTCGACGATCGCCTGACCGCTCGCGGTGATCGAGCGCGAACCGCCGGTGCCGTTGCCGGCCGAGACGCGGTCGCTGTCCGCCTGATGCAGGTTGATCTTGTCGAACGGCACGCCGAGCCGATCCGACAGCACCTGCGCGAACGGCGTGGCGTGGCCTTGGCCGTAATCGAGCGTGCCGGTGACGAAGGTGACGGTGCCGTCCTTGTTAAACTCGATCTTGCCGAGTTCGGCGCCGGGAGGGGCGGTGACTTCCAGATACGAGCCCACCGCGATGCCGCGCAGCTTGCCGTTCTTCTTGCTCTCGCGCTTGCGCTTGGCGAAGCCGGTGAAGTCCGCGAACGTCATGGCGTCGGCCAGCACGGCCGGGAAGTCGCCGCTGTCGTAGTTCATGCCGCTGGCCGCTGCGAACGGGATCTGCGAGGGCTTTATCATGTTGCGCTTGCGTAAGCTAATGCGGTCGATGCCCATCTCGACGGCGGCGCGATCGATCAGCCGCTCCAGGAAGTAGTTGGCCTCGGGGCGTCCGGCGCCGCGATAGGCGCCCATCAAGGTCGTGTTGGTGAGCACGCACTTGATGTCGGCCTCGATCAGCGGCGTCCTGTAGACGCTGGCAATATTCTTCGGGATGTTGAGCGAGAGCGGCAGCGGGCCGACGCCGGTGATGAACGCGCCGAGGTTGCCGTAGCCGGTGACGCGGATGGCGAGGAAGTTGCCGTCCTTGTCGAGCGCGAGTTCGGCGGTCACGTCCTGCGCGCGGCCGTGGCTGTCGGAGAGGAAGCTGGTCGAGCGCTCGTCCGTCCACTTCACCGGGCGATTGAGTTCCTTCGCCGCGTGCAGGATGCAGACGTACTCCGGATAGTTGACGTTCTTCATGCCGAACGAACCGCCGACGTTCGACGTGATCAGCCGCAGCTTGTCGTCGGCGAGCTTCATGATGTTGCGGGTCAGGTTCGCCTTGTTGCCGGAGACGCCCTGCGTCGGCACCTGAATGGTCAGGTGATCGCGCGCCTTATCGTAGGAGGCGAGCGCGGCGCGCGGCTCCATCGCCGCAACCACGAGACGCGTGTTGGCGATGTCGAGTTTGGTCACATGCGCGGCCGACTTGAACGCGGCGGCGACCTTTTCCGTGTCACCGGAGTAGTAGGCGAGGGCCACGTTGTTCGGGATGTGGTCGTAGAGCTGTGGCGCGCCGGGCTTCGAGGCTTCCTCCGCGGACGTCACGGCGGGAAGCGGCTCGATGTCGAGCACGATGGCTTCGCCCGCATCGCGCGCCTGCGCCAAGGTTTCGGCGACGACGCAGGCGACCGGGTCGCCGACGAAGCGGACCTTGTCGGTCATCAGCGCGACGCGGTTGGTCTGCAGCAGCGGCGAGCCGTCGCGGCTTTTCAGCGGAATCGCGCAGGTGTAGGGGCCGTAGCCGGCCTTGGCGATATCGTGGCCGGTCCAGATGCCGAGGACGCCCGGCATCCTGCGCGCGGCCTCGGTATCGATGCTCTTGATAATGCCGTGCGGATGCGAACTGCGGACGATCCAGGCATAGGCCTGATGGGGCAGGCTGAAGTCGTCGGTGTAGCGGCCCTTGCCGCGCACCAGCGTGTCATCCTCCTTGCGGCGGACGGGCTGGCCGACCGCGTTCTTTTGCATTGCAATAGAGTTATCGACGGACAGGCGCGCAGGATGATCTTGCATGAATAAGCCCAGAAATGCCGGGTTCTGCGAGGCGGAACGGCCGGAAATGACGCTGCTTTCGTGACATAAGCCACCAATCGGCACACGACAATGACGAAAGCCGAATGCTGCATCTGCGCTGCGGTTGCAGCGTTTTGAGGCGCTGCTAAACTTTGCGGCGAAACGTAACACTCCGGCAGCGACTCTGCGCCGAGCATTGGATTTTGAGCGATGAATGACGCGCGGCTTCGCGGCGGTTCACAGCCGCGCGAGGAGCGGCAGGACGGTATGACCGCGGGGAGCGATGCCCGCGCTCAGAAATCCCATGGCCACACTGAGACCGGCGTCTACGCCGCGCTCGATCTCGGCACCAACAACTGTCGCCTGCTGATCGCCAAGCCCGACGGCGACAGCTTCCATGTCATCGACTCGTTCTCGCGCATCATCCGGCTCGGCGAAGGTATTTCGACCACCGGCCGCATCAGCGATGCTGCGATCGCCCGCGCCATGGGAGCGCTGCGCATCTGCCGCGACAAGATCAAGTTCCGGAACGCCACCCGGCTGCGGCTGATCGCGACGGAAGCTTGCCGCGCGGCGGCGAATGCGGATCAGTTTCGCGCGCGCGTCGCCGACGAACTCGGCATCACGCTGGAAGTGATCGGCCGCGAGACGGAAGCGACGCTGGCGGTGCTCGGCTGCTCACCGCTGCTCGAAGCAAATGCACGCGGTGCGATTCTGTTCGACATCGGCGGCGGTTCGACCGAAGTCGTCCGCATCACCCGCAATGCCGACGATCCGCAGGGACGCCCGACCATCGACGGCTGGGCGTCGCTGCCGCTCGGCGTGGTGACGCTCGCCGAACGCTTCGGCGGCAAGGACGTGACGACCGAATCCTACGCGGCGATGGTGAAAGCGGTGGCGGCGGATGTCGCGCCGTTCGCGCAGGCGCATGGCGGGGATCTGGCCGGCATGCACCTGCTGGGAACGTCGGGCACGGTGACGACGGTCGCCGGCGTCTACCTCGATCTGGCGCGCTATGATCGCCGCCGCATCGACGGCATCTGGATGGAGGATGCCGACGTCACCCGCGCCATCGCGAAGCTGCTCGGCATGAGCTATCAGCAGCGTGCCGACAACGCCTGCATCGGCGTCGAGCGCGCCGATCTTGTGCTCGCCGGCTGTGCCATTCTCGATGCGATCCGCCAGTCGTTTCCGCTGCCGCGGCTGCGCGTCGCCGACCGGGGCCTGCGCGAGGGCATGCTGATCGAGATGATGCGGGACGATCGCGCCGGACGCGTATCGTAATCGTCATTGCCGGACTTGATCCGGCAATCCATCTTAGCAAAAAAGATGGATGCCCGGGTCAAGCCCGGGCATGACGAGTCATCATTTTCGTGCCAGTAGTCTCAAATGGCTAAAGACAAGACCGGGCGGATGCACGTCACCGTCAAGAGCGGTGGCAAGCGCAAGCTGTCCTCGAAACTCTGGCTCGAACGCCAGCTCAACGATCCGTACGTCATGCAGGCGAAGCGTGACGGCTATCGCTCGCGCGCCGCGTACAAGCTGCTCGAGATGGACGACAAGCACCGCATCCTGAAGCCGGGCATGTCGGTGGTCGATCTTGGCGCCGCGCCGGGCGGCTGGAGCCAGATCGCGGCCAAGCGCGTCGGCGCGGTGGACGGGAAGGGTAAGGTCGTTGCGATCGACCTTCTGGAAATGCCGGAAATTCCCGGTGTCACGTTTGCGCAGCTGGATTTCCTTGACGACAGCGCGCCGGACAAGCTGCGCGCTATGATGGGCGGTGACGTGGACGTGGTGATGTCGGACATGGCGGCGAACACCACTGGCCATCGCAAGACCGATCAACTCCGCATCGTCGGTCTCGTCGAGACCGCGGCCGCGTTCGCGTGCGAGGTGCTCAAGCCCGGCGGCACGTTCGTCGCAAAAGTGTTTCAGAGCGGCGCGGATGCGACGTTGCAGGCGCAGCTCAAGCGCGATTTCACAGCCGTGAAGCATGTGAAGCCGGCCGCAAGCCGCGCGGACTCGTCGGAACGCTATGTGTTGGCGACGGGGTTCAGGGGACAGACGTAGCGTCTTGAGCCGCAGCATCGCGGCAGCCACATGAACTGACCGAGCATGCGACGGCGCGGCGGCGTCTGAAAAGAAGAAACAGGCTCACGGCTGCGATTGCCAGGATGCCTGCGATCCAGCCGTAAACGCCGAAGCCGATGCCGCCAACCAGCGTCCCCGTGGTCATTGCAGCCACCAAAAAGCCGAGCCCGGGAATCGCGCAGCAAGCGGCGCAGGCCGCACCGATTCCCAGCGCGACCGTTAAGGGTTTCCAGAGTTTCAAGACCGTGCCTCCGTCTACGTATTGAAGCTGAGTGGAGGCGAGCCTAGAGTCTCAAGTCACTTGAGGTTCAAGGAGAAAGATATGCCGGTTCTCGAAAAACTGACGATCGGCAAGGTCGCGGCGCGAACGGGCTGCAGCGTGCCGACCATCCGCTATTACGAGTCGATTGGCCTGTTGCCGAAACCCGGCCGCGGCGAGGGCCATCAGCGCATCTACAGCGATAGCGATTGCGAGCGGTTGACCTTCATCCGGCGCAGCCGGGATTTCGGATTTCCGATCGATCAGGTTCGCCAACTGCTCGTACTGTTCGACGCTCCGCAGCAGTTATGCGATCCGGCACGCGATATCGCGGTACATCAGCTTGCTGACGTCCGCCAGAAGCTTGACGAACTGCTGGCGCTCGAGCGCAGTCTCAAGGGTTTCGTGGATGGCTGCAATGATACCTGCGCGGGCGGCCCGGCGGAGGCGTGCGTGATCGTCAAGGAACTCGCAGCGCCTTGCTGCAAGTAGCTGTTATCTACGCATACTCTTGTCGCAAAACCGGTACCCACTTTTGCGGAGTATGCGCTACCCCAGCCGCTGATCCCGGTGCTCTTCGGTGGTTTCCTGCGCGGCAGTCTCGACCGCTTTCACCGGCGCGGGCTCGGCGACGCGGTGGCCGGAGATTTCCTGACCCGCATCGGCCGGCAGCTTGTAGAACGACCACGCCGACACCGCTGCAATCACGCCGACGACGATGAAGGCCGGCCAGAAGTCGCGCGCGGTGAGTTCACTCGTGCCGTGCCAGACCATCGTCGTTTCGACGCAGGCGGCGGCGACCGCGACGCCCGCCGAGATCGCGAGCTGCTGATTGACGCTGACGAGGGTGGTGGCGCGGCTCATCCGCGCCGGGTCGACGTCGGCGTAGGCCACGGTGTTGATCGCCGTGAATTCGAGCGAGCGGAAGAAGCCGCCGACGACCAGGATCACCATGATCAGCAAGAGCGGCGTCGCCGGCGTGAACAGCGCGCACACGGCGACAAAGACCGCGCTGATCAGCGCGTTGTACATCATGACGTTGCGGAAGCCGAACGCCTTGATGATGCGCGCGGCGAGCGTCTTCATGCCCATGGCGCCGACGGCCGACGCAAACGTCACAAGGCCCGATTGAAATGGCGTCAGACCAAAGCCGACCTGCATCAAGAGCGGCAGCAGGAACGGCAGCGCGCCGATGCCAAGCCGAAACAGGAAGCCGCCGGTGAGGCTCGCGCGCAAGGTCGGTAGCCGCAGCATCGAGAAGTCGAGCACGGGCGAGGGCGTGCGTTTGGAACGGATGACGTAGAGCGTCATCGAGATCGTGCCGATGGTGACGAGGCCGACGACGAGTTGCCACGGCAGCAGGTTGAGGCCTGCGACCGACAGGCCGAAGGCGATGCCGGCAACGCCGACGCCCGCGAGGATCATGCCAGCGAGATCGAAGGGCTCGGGGTTCTCGCTCTTGATCGGCTCGATGTACTTCAGCGCCATGTAGATGCCGAGCAGCCCGATCGGAATGTTGATCAGGAAGATCCAGTGCCATGACACGTAGGTGGTGATGAAGCCGCCGAGCGGCGGGCCGACCACGGGGCCGATCAGCGCCGGCACCGTCACCCACGCCATGGCGTTGACGAGCGCGCTCTTGTCGATCGAGCGCAGCAGCACCAGACGCCCGACCGGCGTCATCATCGCGCCGCCGATGCCTTGCAGGATGCGGGCGATGACGAAGTCGGTCACGGACGTCGAGATCGCGCAGCCGATCGAACCGAGCATGAACACGCCGATGGCGATCGAGAACACGGCGCGCGCGCCGAAACGGTCGGCGGTCCAGCCGCTCGCCGGAATGAACACGGCGAGCGAGAGCAAATAGGAGGTGATCGCGAGCTTCAGCGTCAGCGGGCTGGTGCCGATGTCGGCGGCGATCGCCGGCAGTGAGGTCGCGATCACGGTCGAGTCCATGTTCTCCATGAACAGGGCGGCGGCGACGATCAGCGGGATCAGGCGTTCGCGTTGCATGAGTGTTTGCTAGCATGTTCGCTGCCGCCCAGACCATTGCAGGGCGCGCAGGGATACCTACATTGGGCGCCTGCGGACCACCGCCGCTCTGGAGAGACCGACGATGATCTACGTGCTTGCCGCTTTGCTGCCGCCGCTCGGCTTGCTGCTGAACGGCCAGCCGTTTTCCGCAATCCTGAACGTCGTGCTGCTGGCCTTCTGCATCGTGTTCAGCCTGCTGTTCCTGTTCCCCATGCTGCTGCTTTTGCCTTCGGCGCACGCGCTGATTGCGGTCCACATGAAGCGGGAAGACCGGAAGCACGCCGAGGTGGTGGACGCGATCCGCAAGCACGGCCCGCCGCCGGGATATCCCCGCTGATCGTCTCGCACAGCGGAAATCACTGATATTTCAGGGCTGGAATGCAGTTGAGGGCTTGGTCGGGCCCTTTGATTCGTCATACGGGCGTGCTATCGACCACCGCCAACCCCATTGATGGGCTTCGATTCGGTGACGCCGCTTTAGCGGCGCCAAACGGACAAGTCTTACGTAGTTGATCTACGCAATGGACGAAGCGGCTCGGGGCCGCGTGAAGGAGTTGGCGATGGCTGTGGTGCAGGGAATTCCGGGTTTACGCGAAGCGTTCACGTTCGATGACGTGCTTCTGAAACCGGGCCTGTCCGACATTCTGCCATCCGAAGCCGACATCCGCTCCAACATCACCCGCTCGATTTCGCTGAACGTGCCGATCATCGCCTCCGCGATGGACACGGTGACGGAAGCGCGTATGGCGATCGCCATGGCGCAGGCCGGCGGCATCGGCGTCATTCACCGCAACTTCGATCCGGACGGGCAGGCCGCGCAGGTGCGGCAGGTGAAGAAGTTCGAATCCGGCATGGTGGTCAATCCGCTGACGATCTCGCCGGATGCGACGCTCGCCGATGCGTTCGCGCTGATGAAGGACAACGGCATCTCCGGCATTCCGGTGGTGACGGGAGCGTCGAAGGGCAAGCCCGGCAAGCTCGTCGGCATTCTCACCAACCGCGACGTGCGCTTCGCGACCAATCCCGATCAAAAAGTCTCCGAACTCATGACGCACGAGAATCTCGTGACAGTGCGCGAGGGCGTCGGTCAGGAGGAAGCGAAGCGGCTGCTGCATCAGCACCGCATCGAGAAGCTGCTGGTGGTCGACGACCAGTACCGCTGCGTCGGTCTGGTCACCGTGAAGGACATCGAAAAGGCCGTGGCGCACCCTCTGGCCTCGAAGGATGCGCAAGGACGGCTGCGCGTTGCGGCTGCGACGACAGTCGGCGACGGCGGTTTCGAGCGCACCGAGAAGCTGATCGAGGCCGGTGTCGATATCGTCGTCGTGGATACCGCGCACGGCCATTCGTCGCGGGTACTGGAAGCGGTCAACCGCATCAAGCGGCTCTCGAACGCGGTGCAGGTGATCGCCGGCAACGTCGCGACCACCGAAGGCACGCAGGCGCTCATCGACTCCGGCGCGGACGCGATCAAGGTCGGCATCGGTCCGGGTTCGATCTGCACCACGCGCATCGTCGCCGGTGTCGGCGTGCCGCAGCTCACCGCCATCATGGACTCGGTGGAAGCGGCGAAGAAGGCGAACATCCCCGTGATCGCCGACGGCGGCATCAAGTATTCCGGCGACCTCGCCAAGGGCCTCGCCGCCGGCGCCAACGTTGCCATGGTCGGCTCGCTGCTGGCGGGCACCGACGAGACGCCGGGCGAAGTGTTCCTGTGGCAGGGCCGTTCGTACAAGGCCTATCGCGGCATGGGTTCCGTCGGTGCGATGGCGCGGGGCTCGGCCGATCGCTACTTCCAGCAGGACATCAAGGACACGCTGAAGCTCGTGCCGGAGGGTATCGAGGGGCAGGTGGCCTACAAGGGTCCGGTCGCCAACGTGCTGCATCAGCTCGCCGGCGGTCTGCGGGCCGCGATGGGTTATGTCGGTGCGCGCACGCTCGCCGAATTCCATCAAAAGGCGCAATTCGTTCGCATTACCGGCGCAGGTTTGCGTGAAAGTCACGTTCACGATGTAACCATCACGCGCGAAAGCCCGAATTATCCGGGCGGCGCGTAACAGACGCTGACTGCCGGTGAACTAAGTGATGAGTGCTGATCCTGGCGCGCTAAGCCGCGCGCGTTACCTCGACTTGCTGGAAAAAACGCTGCAGAACGCGATCTACGGCGAAAGCGTTGTCGAGACGAAACTGAAACTGTGGCTGCAGCGCCTGCGACATCCCTACCTGACGCGGCGAGGCGCCATCCCTTGGCCCTCGCGCGCGCATTCGATGATCGGACCGCAGCGCCTGCGCAATCTACGCACGCTGATGGAGCGCACGCTGCACGAGGGCGTTGCGGGCGACTACATCGAAACCGGCGTGTGGCGCGGCGGCGCGTGCATCCTGATGCGCGGCGCGCTGGCCGCTCATGGTGTGCGGGATCGCAAAGTGATCGTCGCAGACTCGTTCGAGGGACTGCCGCGCCCGGACGGTGACAAGTATCCGGACGACCGGCGTGACACGGCCTTTGCTTTTTCGGAGCTGGCGGTCCCGGTCGACGAGGTGAAAAAGAACTTCGCCTCCTACAATCTGCTCGACGACCAGGTGATCTTCCTCAAAGGTTTCTTCAAGGACTCGTTGCCGACGTTGCCGGCCGACAGCCGCTTCGCGCTGATCCGTCTCGACGGCGACATGTACGAGTCGACGATGGACGCATTGACCAATCTCTACGACAAGCTGTCGAAAGGCGGATTTACCATCATCGACGACTACGGTGGACTGAAAAACTGCGCGAAGGCGGTTCACGACTATCTCGATCAGCGCGGGCTGACGGTCGACCTGCATAAGGTCGACGACAGCTGCGTGTGGTGGCAGAAGGCTTAAGGCGCCCATCACAGTTTCGCTCTGCGAATTTGATGCACCTGCATGGACGTGGTAATACCGCTTTCCAACAAGTGGCCCGCGGGTACGCGTGCGTCAGACAAGAAGAGGAAACCCCATGCCGTCAGCCAAACGTATTGTGCTCGCATCGCGCCCGACCGGCGAACCGACGCCCGCGAATTTCCGCCTGGAAGGTTACGACACGCCGGCGGTCGGCGACGGGCAGGTGTTGCTGCGAACGATCTGGCTGTCGCTCGATCCCTACATGCGCGGCCGCATGTCGGATGGTCCGTCGTATTCGGCGCCGGTGCCGATCGACGGTGTGATGGAAGGCGGCACGGTCAACGAGGTGATCGAGTCGAAGAGCCCGAACCTGAAGGCCGGCGACATCGTGCTCGCGCATTCGGGCTGGCAAACGCACGCGGTGGTCGACGCGAAAGGCCTGCGCAAGCTCGACCCATCGGTCGCGCCGATCCAGACGGCGGTCGGCATTCTCGGCATGCCGGGCATGACCGCGTATGCGGGGCTGCTGGAAATCGGCAAGCCGAAGGCGGGCGAGACGGTGGTCGTCGCGGCAGCGTCGGGTGCGGTGGGTTCGGCGGTCGGTCAGATCGCCAGGATCAAGGGCGCGCGTGCGGTCGGCATCGCCGGCGGCGCCGACAAGTGCAAATACGTGAAGGATGAACTCGGCTTCGACGAGTGCCTCGATCACCGCGATCCGAACCTCGCGGCGAAGCTGAAGGAAGCCTGTCCGAAGGGCATCGACGTCTATTTCGAGAACGTCGGCGGCAAGGTGTTCGAGGCGGTGTTTCCGCTGTTCAATCCGTTCGCGCGCATGCCGATCTGCGGCCTGATCGCCGACTACAATACGATCTTCGGGCCCGATACGCCGGCGCCGAAGTGGGCGAACTCGCTGATGCGCGCAGCGCTGGTGAAGCGTCTGACCATCCGCGGCTTCATCGTCTGGGACTTCGAGAGCAAGTTCCCGGACTTCCTGCGCGAGATGCCGCAATGGATCCGTGAGGGCAAGGTCAAGTACAAGGAGTTCGTCACCGAGGGCATCGACACTGCGCCCGGCGCATTCATGGGCCTGCTCAAGGGCGCGAACTTCGGCAAGCAGCTGGTGCGCATTGGGCCGGACAAGGCGTAAGGCGCACAATTCCGTCATTGCGAGCGTAGCGAAGCAATCCAGTTCATGTTTCCTGATTGGATTGCTTCGTCGCTTTCGCTCCTCGCAATGACGAAGTGTCAGTGCACCGCCTCCGGCGGCAGCACGCTTTCGAGATCGACATCGATCTGGCCGGGCGCGCGGGTGTGATGCACCTCGAAGCCGTCCGGCTGGAAGACGTATTCGACCAGCCCAACTTCCTTGACGCCGATCAGCTCCTGCTTCTCGCCGATGATGAAGGACGCTGACGGCCCCCAGATATGGCGGACGTGACCGCGCGTGAAGTCGCGCCGCTGATGCACGTGGCCGCAGGCGATGAGCCGCAGGTCGACGGCGGCTAGCCGCGCGAGCAGCTGCGCGCGTGACGGCTGCGGAATGTAACGAAACGACGTCGCCGCGAGTTCGGCGTCGTCGGGCTGGTTGCGGTAGACCGGCTTGTGAATGAACAGCGCCAGCTGATTGCCGTTCATGCGCGCGAGTTCGCCCGTGAGCCAGTCGTTCTGCTCGGCTTCGGCGTCGGCTTCCGTGTTCATGATCAGCGAATTCAGCCCGATGAAGGTCCAGCCGGCCGCATCGAAACGCCAGCGGGTCTCGCCGAACACGGACGCGAACATGTCCGCATGGTCGCGCGTGGCGCGGTGCGAGGGCGGCGGCGCCACCAGGGTGTCGTTGTCGCCGATGTCGTGATTGCCCGGAATGAAACGGCATTCCGCTGCGATCGCCTTGTGGCGGTTTCGCGCGTAGGCGAGATCGTCCGGATTGCCGGTGCCATCGAAGGCGACGTCGCCGGTGTGGATGACGATATCGGGCCGCTCGGCATCGAGATGCGCGCAGACGCGATCGAAGTTCCGGTCGAACTGCGGATAGTGCGGGCCGAGATGCGTATCGGTAATCTGGGTGAGGCGAAGCACGGACATATGAGGCTCCTGCGGGCGCAGGATGTCATGCTAGGTGCGGCGGATGTCAACCGCATGTCGTTGCGCGGCGCGCAAGACTGACGACATTCTAGTCGCAGGCTTCGCGCTGCAGGGCGCCGCCGCCGTTGATCGACATGCCGTTGGTTCCGACGGCCTGGATGCGGCAGCCGGCCCGCAGCGGGCGGCAGCCCGCCGTGTCGCAAACGATCTGCCCGCCGGTTGCCTGGCGTTTTGCGGCGGGCGGTGTCGCGGCGGCCGGCGGCACAGCTTGCTGCTTTGCCGCTGCTGGTGGGGCTTCATCACGCTTCGCGACAGGCGGAGGCGGCTTCTTCTTCGGCTCAACGCGTTCGCAGGTGTTGTTGTCGCCGACCTCGAAGCCTGCCTTGCAGACGATCTCGACGCACTTCTCGCCTTCGGCGCGATAGCCGTGGTTGCAGACCAGCGGGCAGACGCGGGAGGTCTTGCCGCGAACGGCGTCGAGCGCATCGATGCTGGCGGTCTTGACGTCGAGCTTGAGGCCGGCGCGCCTGTTGAACTGCTCGAGTGAGCGCTGCGCGGCATTCCCCCAATCGTCGTTCGCGGCGCTGGTGAAGCAGCCGACGCGGCGCAACTCGGTCTGCAGCTGCCGGTTGATCGATTCCGCTTTCGGGGCGGGTTCGGGCGAGGCGGGCGGCGTCAGCGCGGCGACCTGCGTTTTCTCCTGGGCCTTGTCGGCGGCTGCTTTCTCGGCCGCGGCTTTCTCTACCGCCGCTTTCTCGGCGGCGGCTCTGTCCGCTGCAACCTTTGCTGCCTCGATTTTCTCGGCAGCTGCTTTTTCGGCCGCAGCCTTGTCCGCGGCGGCCTTGTCTGCTGCAGCCTTTGCAGCGGCGGCCTTTTCGGCCGCTGCTTTTTCAAATGCTGCTCTTGCCGCTGCAGCCTTCTCTTCGTCCTGCCGGGCTTTCTCTGCCGCGCGGCGTTCCTGCTCGGCGATCTTCGCCTGCGCTTCGGCCTTTGCCTTTTCGGCCGCCGCGACCTTCAGTTCTTCATCGCGTTTGGCCTTCTCGGCGGCGAGGCGGGCCGCTTCGGCGGCCTTGGCGCGCGCGGCGGCTTCGTCCTGTTCCTTCTTGGCCGCCTGTTCGGTGGCGAGGCGTGCCTTGTCTTCCTCGGCCTTACGCGCTTTCTCCGTGGCCTCGATACGCGTGGCCTCTGCGATCAGCTTGCGGCGCTGCGCGACGGCGAGATCATTGTAGAAACCGGACGGATAGTTGCGGATGAACGAATCCCAGGCCTCGATGCTGCCGACGCGCTCGGCGAATTCGTAGTCGCGGCGAGCACTATCAAGGACATTCGCGGCGGGTGCCTGCTGCTGCGGCGGCGCCGGCACCAACGACACGTCATTACCGCCGAGCGATCCATAGACGAACGGCTCCTGCCTGTTCAGCGTCACCTTCATCACGTCGTCGCGGATGAAGCCGAAGGCTTTGCGCAGGTCGAGACCGGGTGTGGCGATGTACTTGACCAGCGCTGCGGTGAACGGGCTGTTCTTGCTGTCGCCGTCGGAAGCGGTCGAACCGGCCTTCGCCGCGAAGGCGATCAGGGTGTTGACGCTGTTCGGCTCGACCTTGGCAAAGCCGCGTCCGATCGAGCGCGTGGCGATCGTCCGCTTCATGGTTCGGGTGAAAGGATTGTCGCGGCAGGCGTCGAGGATCACCAATCGCAACTTCTTCGCCGGATCGATCGTCAGCAGCAGCCGGTCGAGCGGAATGGCTTCATCGAGCACATCCACGTCGCGTTCAAGCGAGGCGTCGACGGGGATGAGGTAGTTGTTGCCGTCGACTTCGATGCCATGGCCGGCGTAGTAGATCACGGCCATGTCGGCGTCGCGCGCAACCTCGGAGAAGTCGCGCAGCAGCCGGCGCGTCTCGTTGTATTTCAGATTGCGCCGCGACTCGACCACATCGAAGCCGGCGTTCTTGAGCGTCGCCGTCACCACATCGGCATCGTTCGACGGATTGGCGAGGCGGCTGACGTTCTCGTAACCGGAATTGCCGATCACCAGCGCCACGCGCCGGTCGGCCAGCGCCGGGTTGGCGATGGCCAAGACAAAAAGCGCTGCGGCAATCAATGTGCGCAAAGCGGAATCCGGGCTGCAATGGGCGAATTATAGCGATTTTAGAGGGTGTAAGGAACCGGCGGGCGGCCCCCAAGACGGCTTAATTTGCCGCACCGATAGTGGAGCGCGTAACCGGCGGGCGGACTGCCCGTGACGATTTGGCAGGCGGACTGGCGGTCAGGCGGGTTCGTCGTCGCCGGACGACGGCGGCTTGGCGCTGGCCTTGCGGATGCGCTCCGACAGGGCCTTCAGCTTGGCCTCGTCCATGTAGTGGTCGGTGAGCGCGAGGGACTCGGTCAGCTCAGCGCTGGTCCCCGGCCGGCCGCCACATTCCTTGCAGGCTGTGAAGGCGCCCCATTTGATGGCGCCGCACCTGATGCAGACAGCATGCGTCATCTGGTGTCCCGCTGCTGCGCTACAGGACGCGGTAGCGGATCGCGTAGATGTCGTTCGGCTGGGTCGCGTGATCGGGCGTGTTGGCGATCTTGTCAACCAGATGCCACGGACCGAACTGCGCCGTCTTGCTCGGCTGCGCCGGCAACCGCAGCTTGAACAGGCGCTGCGCATCGCCCGGCAGGCTCAGCACGACGAAGCGGTCGGCTGTCTGATACTTCAGCGCCACCTTGCCCTTCAGCACGACGCGGCCGTCCAGCGTCGGCGACAGTTGTTCGTCGAGGCTGGCAAGCGTCTGGTTGCGATCGGTGTGCAATTCGACCTGCGCCTCGCGCTGCAGCTTGCTCGCGGTGGCGGGCAAGCGGATTTCGAATTCGACGGCAGGCGCGGCGGCGATGCCGAGATGGGCGAATGCGGCCGAGCGCAGGTTGACACCGGCGGCAGCGGCGACGCCGATCATCACCGCGACGGCGGCGCTGCGGATGGCGATCTCACGCGCCGAGCGAAAGCCGCCCTTGGTATAAAGGGTGATAGCGGTGGCAGCGAAAAATCCGATGAGTGCACCGGCCGGACCGGCCAGTTGCATCGCCGGCGACGCACCGCCCGCACCGGCGGTGGCGGCGAGCGCGGCGGCAAAGCCGAGGACCGCTCCAAGGGCCCCTGTGAGGATGGTAATAACGTAGAGCATCGCTAAACTCGTTCGGGTTACGGCCCTAGATACGCGGCATCCTGACGAATAGGTCGCGAAGCCTGCTATCGCGGTTCAAAACGAGCCCCGGACAACGGGGACGTTCACAGGAAGGGGTTTGCACCGCCTACGTGCAGCCCGGCAAACGGGGGAGATTCTCATGTCGGCTCAAATGGTTCTGCTACCGGTCTTTCTGCTGGTGTTACTCGCTTTCGGCCTGATGTTTCACATGGGAGCGGTCCGGCGGAAGGCGCTGGTCAACAAGCAGGCAAGCTTCAAGAACACGGCGCTCAATGAGCCGAACTGGCCGGAAGACGCCATGAAGGCCGGCAACTGTTTCAGCAACCAGTTCGAGATGCCGGTGCTGTTCTATGCGCTGGTCGCGCTGGCGCTGCCGCTGCGGCAGATGGACCTGATCATGGTTCTGCTGTCGTGGGTGTTCGTGGTGACCCGTTACGCGCACGCCTACGTCTTCATTACCAGCAACCACGTGCCGACGCGCTTCAACGCGTACTTCGCCGGCGTGCTGGTGCTGATCGCGATGTGGATCTACTTCGCGCTGCGCATCCTGCTTGTGATCTGACGCCGCTTGCGATAACGCGGGCGTTCATTTTCCAGGACCTAAGTGAATGACGCCCGCCGCCCGGCTGTCCGCAGCCATCGAAGTCATCGACGCGATCGACCGCAACCGCACGCCTGCCGGCAACGCGCTGAAGGAGTGGGGCACGGCGCATCGCTTCGCCGGTTCCGGCGATCGCGCCGCGATCTCGGGCCTCGTCTACGACGTGCTCCGGCGGCGCGCGTCGAGTGCGTGGCTGATGGACGACGACACGCCGCGTGCGCGGGTGCTCGGCATGCTCAAGCTCGAACGCGAACTCGATGCGGCGGCGATCGCGACGCTCTGCGACGGCGGCCGCTTCGCGCCAGAGCCGCTGAACGACGCCGAAGCTGCGGCGCTGCAATCGCGTTCGCTCGACAATGCGCCGGCGCATGTGACGGGCGATTACCCGGAATGGCTGGAGCCGCAGTTCGCCGCGACGTTCGGCGATGATCGTGCAGCGGAAGCCAAGGCGATGGCGCGGCGTGCGCCGCTCGACCTGCGCGTCAACACGCTGAAGGCCAATCGCGACAAGGCCTACAAGTCGCTTGCGCATCTCGGCGCGCAACCGACGCCGTGGTCGCCGCTCGGCCTGCGCATCCAGCTCGATGCGGATGCGCGCAGCCCCGGCGTCCATTCGGAAGAGGATTTCGTCAAAGGCGCGGTCGAAGTGCAGGACGAAGGTTCGCAGATCGCGGCGCTGCTCACCGCCGCGAAGCCCGGCGAGCAGGTGATTGACATGTGCGCGGGCGCCGGCGGCAAGACGCTGGCGCTGGCGGCGATGATGCAAGGGAAGGGGCGACTGATCGCGACCGATGCGGACAAGCGCCAGCTCGCGCCGATCTTCGAGCGGCTGTCGCGCGCCGGGGTGCACAATTGCGACGTGCGCCCGCCGAAGGGACCGGACGATACGCTTGCGGATATCAAGGCGTCGGCCGATCTCGCGGTGATCGATGCGCCGTGCTCGGGCACGGGCACGTGGCGACGCAATCCGGATGCGAAGTGGCGCATGCGGCCGGGCGCGCTCGACATTCGCATCAAGGATCAGATCGAGGTGCTGGATCGCGCGGCCGCGCTGGTGAAGCCGGGCGGGCGTATCGCCTACATCACGTGCTCGGTGATCAGCGACGAGAACAACGCGCAGGTGAGGGCGTTCGTGCAGCGGCATCCGCAGTTCGCGGTCGTCGATCCGGAGCAGGTGACGTTGGGGCTTGGCGAAAAGGGCAACGCGTTCGCGTCGGCCGCGCTTGTGTCCGCGGAAGGTTTGCTGATGACGCCGCGCCGCACCGGCACCGACGGATTCTTTGTGAGTGTGTTGGCGCGGAAGAGCTAATGCAGCTGAATCTCGAGCAGCGCGAGGCGGCTGAGATCGTCCGGATTGGTCGCGCCGTCCTTGGCGTTGTGCAGGATCGCTTTCGCAAGCTCCTGCACCGTGCCTGAGCTAATCGGCTCGGGCAGCGCATCGACCGAGAGCTGGAGCGCTTCCTCCATCACCTCGACCAGTTCCGGCTTGAACACAGTACCCTTTGGCGAATCCATGCACAGATAACGCGCGGAGACACGCACTGTTCCTGCATCGGAACGCCGCATGTTGCTAACGTGCGAGCTCCGCGCATCGCAGCACGTCGAGCGGGATCAGCGGCTTGTGCAGAAATGCGGCGTGAGGCGGCAGATCGTCGACATTCATGCCGGAGACAACGACGACCTTCAGATTGGGCAATCTCCGTTTGGCGTGATGTGCGAGTTCACAACCGGTCATGCGGCCGGCGAGGCGATTATCTGTGATAAGAAATTTCAGACGCGCGCCGCACATGTCGATGCACGCACACGCGGCTTCCGCCGACTCGCACCCGATTACATCCATGTCGCTCTCTTCCAGCAGCGTGACGATATAGTCGCGCTGCAGGGCATCGTCCTCGACCACGAGGGCTGTCGGTTTCATGCGTCGCCTCCCTAGTTGAGGAAGACCAATGCGTGACGCGTGCGTCCGGTTTCACGCGGGCGTCATCGGGAACCTCGCGAAAATCGCGTGACAGACGAAATGGCAGCTAGTGGTTGAGGTGATTCGCCGAGCCCTGGCGGATCTTGCCGCTCGCATCGAGCCGCAGATATTCGCAGATGCGTTTGCCGTTTTCGTCGGTGTAATGCACGACGACGCTGTTGGGACTGACATAGGCGTCGATCAGATCGAAGTGCAGCTGTGGTCGCGCGGTGAACGCCTTGCCCCAATAGAAACGCAGGCGCTCCTTGCCTTGCAGCGTGCCGGTGGGATCGAGGCCGCGGGCGACGATCACATCCGACGTCATCTCGGCGTCATCGGCGTAGAGCGCAAGGATGTGCTCGAGATCGTGCGAATTCCAGCGGGCAATCCATTCGCTTCCGAGGGCACGCAGACGATCGGCATCGTGGTGGGTCGGTTGCATGGCTTTCCTCCGTTGTTATAATAGGTCAATATTACTGACCTATTTAGATTTGTCCACTGCCGCAGAAGGATGTGGGCTGACCTTTCTCTGCGGTTGCCGCGCTGCGGGGGAACGCGTATTTCCTGCCCATGACAGCAGCCGAGAAAGCCTCCCCAACCGGTGCTGCGGCGGAAGCCGCTGCGGCGGCGCACGAAACCATTCTCATCGTCGATTTCGGATCGCAGGTGACGCAGCTGATCGCGCGGCGTGTGCGCGAAGAGGGCGTCTACTCCGAGATCGTGCCGTTCCAGAAAGCGGACGAAGCCTTCGCCAAGATGAAGCCGAAGGCGGTGATCCTCTCCGGCGGACCGGCATCTGTCCATGAAGCGGGTTCGCCGCGCGCGCCGCAGGCGATTTTCGAGTCCGGCGTGCCGGTGCTCGGCATCTGCTACGGCCAGATGACCATGGCGGCGCAACTTGGCGGCACGGTGGAGGGCGGACATCACCGCGAATTCGGCCGCGCCGATGTCGAAGTGAAAGGCAAGAGCAGCCTGTTCGAGGCTGACTGGAAGGTCGGCGAGAAGCATCCGGTCTGGATGAGTCATGGCGATCGCATCACGCAGATGCCGCCGGGCTTTGAGGTTGCGGGCGTGTCGCCGAATGCGCCGTTCGCGATCATTCAGGACGAGAAGCGCAAATACTACGGCCTGATGTTCCATCCGGAGGTGGTGCACACGCCGGATGGCGCCAAGCTGCTGCGTAATTTCGTACGCAAGGTTGCCGGGCTCAGCGGCGACTGGACCATGCGCGCCTTCCGCGAGGCGGCGATCGAGAAAATCCGCGCGCAGGTCGGCAAAGGTCGGGTGATTTGCGGACTTAGCGGCGGCGTCGATTCATCCGTGGCCGCGATTTTGATTCACGAAGCGATCGGCGACCAGCTGACCTGCGTGTTCGTCGATCACGGCATGCTGCGCAAGGACGAGGGCAAGACCGTCGTCGATCTGTTCCGGCATCACTACAATATTCCGCTCGTGCACGTGGATGCATCGAAGACGTTTCTCGGCGAGCTCGAGGGCGTCACCGATCCGGAAGTGAAGCGCAAGACCATTGGCCGCCTGTTCATCGACGTGTTCGATGCGGAAGCTAAGAAGCTCGGCGGCGCGGACTTCCTTGCGCAGGGCACGCTCTATCCCGACGTGATCGAGAGCGTGTCGTTCACCGGCGGTCCGTCGGTGACGATCAAGTCGCACCACAACGTCGGCGGCCTGCCGGCGCGCATGAACATGAAGCTGGTCGAACCGTTGCGCGAACTCTTCAAGGACGAGGTGCGCGTGCTCGGCCGCGAACTCGGACTGCCGGACGTGTTCGTCGGCCGTCATCCGTTCCCAGGTCCGGGTCTCGCGATCCGCTGCCCCGGCGAGATCACGCGCGAGAAGCTCGACATCCTGCGCGAGGCGGATGCGGTCTACATCGACCAGATCCGCAAGGCGGGACTGTACGACACCATCTGGCAAGCCTTCGCCGTGCTGCTGCCGGTGAAGACGGTCGGCGTGATGGGCGACGGCCGCACGTATGAATACGTGGTCGGCCTGCGTGCAGTCACCTCGACCGACGGCATGACCGCCGACTTCTATCCCTTCGACATGAGATTCCTCGGCGAGACTGCGACGCGCATCATCAACGAGGTGAAGGGCGTCAACCGCGTGGTTTACGACGTGACGTCGAAGCCGCCGGGCACCATCGAGTGGGAGTGAGGGATCACACCGCGCGCGTCATGCCGCCATCCACCCGGATGTTCTGACCCGTGATGAATGCCGCGCCGTCGGACGCGAGGAATGACACAGTCGCGGCAACTTCTTCGCTCTTGCCGTAACGCTTGAGCGGCACGCTGTCGCGGCGTTCGTCGGTCGCCGGCAAGCTGTCGATCCAGCCGGGCAGCACATTGTTCATGCGGATGTTGTCGGCCGCATACGTGTCGGCAAAAATCTTCGTAAACGACGCCAGTCCCGCGCGCGCAACGGCGGATGTCGGAAATTGGGCGGTCGGTTCGAACGCCCAGGCGCTCGAAATATTGATGATCGCGCCTGACTTCTGCTTCTGCATGATGGGCGTCACCATGCGGGTCGGCCGCACCGCATTGAGAAAATAGACGTCGAAGCCGGTGCGCCAATCGTCGTCGCTGATCTCAAGAATCGATTTGCGCGGTCCATGTCCGGCGCTGTTGACGAGGACGTCGATACGGCCCCATCGGCGGATCGCTTCGTCGACCAGCGACTGAAGATCGCTCAGTGACTGGTTGGAACCGGTGACGCCAAATCCGCCCAGCTCATCGGCAAGCGCCTGACCCTTGCCTGAGGACGAGAGGATAGCGATCCGAAATCCGTCCGCGGCCAGCCGGCGCGCCGATGCCGCGCCCATTCCGCTTCCGCCCGCGGTGACCAGCGCCACCTTTTGCGTATCCATCCGTTTCTCCCACAATTTGATTCAAGTCCTTAGACTTATCTCAGGCAAAGCGTTGCCGACATCCAGTCTTTTGTGACGACAGCGCGACGCGCAAGACGGATTTCGCACGTGGCGCGGATAGAGCAGAACGAAATCCGGGTTAAGCTGCGGTCCTGGTCAACTGAGGAGGGGTTGATGGTCTGGGGGATGCCTTTGCCGAGTTCGGGCGGTCCTTACGGTCCCTACGGCGACTTCGAAGGCGACCAATGGCTGGATCGTCTCCGCACTCACTTCAATGAGACAATGACCGACGAAGAGAGGTTGCCGCACAAGGATGGATACGGCAGCCCCGCCCATTCCTTCCCATTTTTTGTGTGGGGCAAGTTTATTTACGAGATCGGTACAACAGACGGACCGGAGGGACTGCCGTTTACGCCGATCGAAAGCCACGAGCCGCCGACGTTTTTCTCTGCTGTGAACGGTCAGAAGTCTCTGGCCTCGATCATCAGTCTTCCATCGCGGATGTGGGGCGTCGACGAGCAGGTGAAGACTATTGTTGAGCGGCTGGAGCCTGGCATCCACGAATTCTATCCGATCGAGATTCGCTTTCCGCGCGGCAAGGTTTGGCCGAACCCGTACTACGTGCTTGTGTTCCGGCAATACTTCGACAGCCTCGTGCCCGAGAAATGCAAGGACGACGCGTTAAAGGTCACCGAATATTCCAAGAAGGCGATTTCCGGACGGGTTTTCAGCAAAGCAAAATTCGGAAAGGCGCATCTCTGGCGCGATCGCGTTTTCGGCGAATGGATGGCGTGCATCTCGGACGAGCTTCATGACGAGCTCGACAAGGCCGGCCTGCTGCTGCCGAAACAGTATCGGATGATCGAGGTTTGAGAGCGTGACGTTGCTTAACGCAAAAAGCAGGATGAGTCGTCAACCGTCGCGATCGCTCTGACAGCGCTTAAAGTTTGCGAAATCGGAGTTTGCTCATGTTTTCGAATCACGATTTATTTTTGTCTTTGCATTCCTAGAGTTGGCAATCGTTTCCATCGCGACGGAAAGTTATTGACGGTTGACGGCGTTGCGGCGGCCTCATGTTGGGCGGGTCTCATCAAGGAGTCGGCCGGCATGAATCCCGAGAAAACGCTGATTGCGGTGACCAGCGGGAAGGGCGTCGTTTCTTTTAGCGACCTGCGGCGTCTGCTCGAAGGGCTGGGTTTTCGTCTGGCGCGGGTCAGCGGTAGCCACCACATCTACGTCCATCCGAGTATCCCGAGGCCGATCAACATTCAGTCGAAAGGCAAGGACGCAAAGCCGTATCAAGTCCGCCAGCTTCGCGATATAATCAAGGAGTTCGGACTGAGGCTCGAAGAGTAAGCGATGAACCGATACGCCATCGTTGTGTTCTGGTCGGACGAGGACGGTGCTTGGATTGCCGATGCGCCGGACCTGAAGTCATGCTCTGCTTTTGGGGACACGCCCGAAGAAGCGGTCGCCGAATTGCATGTTGCGATGGATGGTTGGATTGCTGCGGCGCGCGAGGCGGGGCATCCGATCCCTGCGGCTCGCTACAAGCCGCGCCACGAAGCGGCCGAGTAGATCACTGCGGGGTGCTGGTTTCCCCCGCCCGCAACATCAGTCAAACACCCACACCCATAAACCAAAGGCTAGTGCGGCTCATACGCATGTCGCAGAGACATGTCGGATGCCTTCGCATAAACGGTATCTGTTTCCGTTTCCGCGAAAGGACAAGAACAATGCCCACGGTCACCACCAAAGACGGCGTCGAGATTTTCTACAAGGACTGGGGCAAGGGTCAGCCCATCGTGTTCAGCCACGGCTGGCCGCTGTCGGGCGACGACTGGGACGCGCAGATGATGTTCTTCCTGTCGAAGGGCTTTCGCGTCATCGCCCATGACCGGCGCGGCCACGGCCGCTCCACGCAAGTTGCCGACGGCCATGACATGGATCATTACGCTGACGACCTCGCCGCGGTGACCGCGCATCTCGACCTCAAGGACGCCGTGCATGTCGGTCACTCCACCGGCGGCGGCGAGGTGGTGCATTACATCGCCCGTCATGGCGAGAGCCGCGTGGCGAAGGCCGCGATCATCGCCGCCGTGCCGCCGCTGATGGTGCAGACCGCCGCCAATCCGGGCGGCCTGCCGAAGGATGTGTTCGACGGATTGCAGGCGCAGACCGCGACCAACCGCTCGCAGTTCTACTACGATCTCGCAGCCGGTCCGTTCTACGGCTTCAATCGTCCCGGCGCGACGAAGTCGGAAGCGGTGGTGCTGAACTGGTGGCGGCAGGGCATGATGGGCGGCGCCAAGGCGCACTACGACGGCATCGTCGCGTTCTCGCAGACCGACTTCACCGAGGACCTCAAGAAGATCAACGTGCCGGTGCTAGTGATGCACGGCGACGACGACCAGATCGTGCCATACGACGATTCCGGTCCGCTCTCGGCGAAGCTGCTGAAAAACGGCACGCTGAAAACCTACAAGGGCTTTCCGCACGGTATGCCGACCACGCACGCCGACGTCATCAACGCCGACCTGCTGGCGTTCATCAAGGGCTAGCGTGCGATACGGCCGGCCGGGACTGCGGTTCCGGCTGCGCACGTGCGGCGCGCCTCTGTCACGTTATAAGGCTCTGAACGAAACGCCGCGAAGTCCGGCGCGCCGGACCCGTTCGACGAATGGACCGGTGACGTAGATCGCCGAGGCCCTCATCGGCAACTTGAACATCTCCGCGTTTCCGATCCTGTCGTGATGAAAGACGTGGCGCTCGATCGCCAGGATACCCCCGTCGTCGAAGGTCACGATTTGCGAGCGTTCATGATCGAGCGCGTCGATCACCGTTGTCGCGTTGAACAGCCAGACCTCTTCGCCGTGAACGGGCAGGAGTTGTCCGTATTGCAGAAGGACAGGGCGTAGAATTTCGGCGGCCGGCTTCTTCAGAAAGATCAGATGTTCGCCGAGCCAGGGGAGGTCCGAATAGGTCTTCGCCTCGCGGTCAATTCTCATGGTCGGGGGCCGCCAGTCGGCGATGACCGAGCCGTCCAGTGCGTAGAAGCGCTCGTAGTCGCTCTCGTCCGCGGGAAAGATCCATTCCTGATCCTCGCCGACCTCGAATGTGTAGACCGCCATCGTCATCTCTGGACCGCGCAAAAGGAGTTCCATCCGGTCGCTACATCCAAATTGCAGCGAAAACGCGAGAGGTGTGAATTGGCTTGAAAAGAGACTTGAAGTCTGTATTTTAAGACTGCAAGTCTGTAAATTCTTGCCAGCGATTTTTCAGGGAGGAAGTTCATGGCCACTGCCGCGACCGCCAAGAAAGCCAACAAGCAACTGGATATCCGCGCGCTGTTCGACCGCTACCATCATGCGTGGGAGGCGGCCGACCCGGACGCCATCGCCGCGCTGCATTCGTCCGAATCGACGTTCTGGCTGCAGGACGGATCGGCGCGCATCCAAGGGCGCGAGACGTTGCGCAAGCACTATGCCGGGCTGTTCGCGCAGTATGGCAAGTTCGGCTGGGACATCCAGCGCGTGATGTTCGGCGACCGGCATTGGGTGTTCGAGTACAACATGCTGATCGAGATGAAGGACTGCAACCGCCAGCCGTTCACCGCCAGCGTGCCGATGCTCGACATTGTCGACGTCAACGAGGCGGGCGAGGTGACGCGCAAGGACGTGTACGTCGACGGCATCGCCCGCCGCGCGGCGCTTGAGCGCGCAGGATTAACCTGACTTCGCTCCGGCCTTCGCCTGCGAGGCAAATCCGGACAGCATCAGCTCGAACGGCCCCAGATATCTGGAGGCCGCTTCGGCCGGTCGCGGTGTGAGCGCGCAGGCGATCGACGCCTCCATGATCGCACCGAGCGTCAGGCGTGTGGCGGCCTCGATCGTCGCGGATGGAGCGTCTTTCATCAGGCGCGACAGGCCGGTGCGGACCATGCCGGCAAAATGCCGGTCGTCGATTTCGCGCCAGCGCTTCCAGCCCAGCACCATCGGGCCGTCGATCAGAAGAATTTGCCGGTTGTCCGGATGATTGGAGCTCTTCACGTAAGCCTGAAAGCTTTGCGCCATCTGCCGCGCCGGCGGAACGGATGACACGCGTTTGTCCGGGCGCATCAGTTCCGCAGCGATCGCCGCCTGCAGATCGTCTACCACGCGCTCGAAGATCGCCTGCTTGGACTCGAAGTGGTGATAGACCGCGCCTTTCTTGCAGCCGGCCTCGTCGGCGATGTGGTCGATGGTGATCGCCTCGTAGCCGTGCTTGCGGAACAGGGTCTTGGCCGCGAGCAGGATAGCCCCCGTCGTTGCCGCACTCCGCTCCGCCTGCTTTACCATTGTCGCCACTCTGCCCGACGCATCGCCGCCGTGTCCGACGATTCATCTAGCATGAGAATTCCGGTCGCGGCTGTATTTTGAGATGTGGGCCGCCGTCCGGGCTTAGGCTGGCGGCTACTGTACGTTGCCGCTGCCTGTCACCATCTCGGCGATGTGGCCGAGCTTGTCGGGATTGCGGGTGATGTAGATCGCGGTGATGCGGCCGTCCTCGATTTCGAGCGCGGTGGTTTGCAGCACGCCGCCGCGGTCGCGGCTGATGTAGCCGGGGAGACCGTCGATCCATACCGGGCGGATCATCTCGGCCGGCTGGTGAGCATACTTGCGATAAAGACCCTCGAACATGCGCAGGATCTTCGAGAGGCCGACGACCGGGTTGATGAAGGCGAGCACCTTGCCGCCGCCGTCCGATTGCAGCACGACATTCTCGGCCAGCATCGTGCGCAACGCTTCGACGTTGCCGGTAGATGACGCGGCGAAGAACGCCTTGGCAATGCGGTCGCCTTCCTCGCGCGCGACCTTGTAGCGTGGTTTGCCGTCGCGCACATGCTTGCGGGCGCGCACCGCGAGTTGCCGCACGGCGGCCGCATCGCGGTCAAGCGTGGTGGCGATAGTATCGAGCGGTTCACCGAACACGTCGTGCAGCAGGAAGGCGGCGCGTTCGAGCGGCGACAGGCGCTCCAGCGCCAGCATCAATGAGAGTGTCAGTTCGTCGGCGCGCATCTCGTCATCCTCCGGCTCGACAATCGGCTCGGGCAGCCATGAGCCGACATAGGTTTCGCGCCGCGCGCGGGCGGATTTGATCGTATCGAGACAGAGGCGGGTGACCGTGCGGCTGAGATAGTGCGAAGGCTCGCGCACGTCATCGGTGTCGGCGCGCTGCCAGCGCAGCCACGCCTCCTGCACGATGTCTTCCGCCTCGGTCATCGAGCCGAGCATGCGGTAGGCGAGACGCAGCAGCCGCGGCCGTTGCGCCTCGAAGACGTCGGTTGCATCAGGCTGCGTCACGTGCCTTGTCCACGGGATGTTCAGCGCGCATGCCGACGGCGAGCCGGTTCCATGCATTGATCGCGCCGATCGCGAGCGTCAGGTTCACCTGTTCGGCTTCTGAGAACTCGGCCTTGATCAATTCGTAGTCCGCATCCGGTGCGCCGGTCTGCGGGAGAAGCGTCAGCGCTTCGGTCCAGGCCAGCGCCGCTCGCTCGCGGGGCGTATAGAGCGAGGACTCGCGCCAGGCGTTCAGCATATAGATGCGCATCTCGCTTTCGCCGTGCTTGCGCATGTCGGTGGCGTGCATGTGGATGCAGTAAGCGCAGCCGTTGATCTGCGACGCGCGCATTTTCACGAACTCGATGATCGATTGTTCGAGGCCGGAGGCCTTGATGCTGGCTTCGAGCGCCGTCATGGCCTGGATCGGCTGTTGGGCGAGCTTGTAATAGTTCTTCACGCGCTGGGTCATGATTGTCGTCCTTGTATCAGGGTTTCGATACCGCCATGACGAGGTAGTCCCGCGCCGAGTGACATCGGACGACGATATTTTTATGGGATGGAAATGTCGTGATCTGACAAATGGTTAGAAGCGGACCGGCTCAAGCGCCGGGCGCAAGCGGCTCGAACCATGTCATGCCGGGATCGAGGGTTGCGTTCAGTGTTTCGAGCTGTTCGTCCGTCATCCGGGTCAAGAGGACGAGATTGTCGAATCCGCCGAGGGCAAACGGAGGCCCGTGGTCGGCTTGCTGAAAGAAGCGAGCGAGCGGGCCGAAGAAATCGCCGGGCAGATTCTTGGCGTGGAAGGTGAAATCGAGGTCGCATCGGCGTCCCGCCGACGTGAACGACACGTGAGCCGCGCGCGGCTTGCCCGTTCCGAACCGGAACTGAAGCTGCGCGACCTCGGCGACGGACAGGCGCGCGAATGCATGCACGATGGCGCTCAGCGCTGTTTCATCCATCTCGACCTGATCGTGAAAAACCGCAACACGGCTGAGCGGGGTCGTGCGGCGCTCGGCGAGCGCCGCCAGCGCGTGCGCGATGTCGTAAGAGTCGGCGCTGCCGTCGTCCGAGACGCCTTCGCCGGCGAGAACGGCAGCCAACTCGCCGGCATCGATCTCGTGCGGGCGCAGCACGCCCGCCGCTTGGAGTGCTGCGAGTGCTTCATCGACGGAAAGAGTGCGCATCGGCGGTGCTGGGTGCAGAGCTGCGTCTGCCGCCGGTGCGGGCCACAGGGGCGTTGCTTGCGCAGGCGAAGGCGCCCGGAGCTTCTGCCTCAATGCCTGCCAGAGGGCGAAGAGGGCGACAGTGGCGAAGGCTGCGCCCATCGCAAAGCCGGACGCGCTGTTCATCTGTGAGTTCAGCGCGGCGGTGATGGCGGCAAGTCCTGCGTTCGCCGACACCAGCGCTGCGATGATCCAGGCAATCGATGCGGTGATATTGACGACGTTCCAGTTCTTCACCTGCCGGTCTCCGCCGACGATCGCGAAATGCGCTTCACGATGTAGTGGTTGCCCGTGCAGGGGAACAAGACGGCCCGCAATCTTGTGAAATCGCACATATATTAGCCTTGACTAATGCATTAGCGGATACTAAATCGTCCGCATGAACACTGAAGCCGCTCCCATCAACGCTGTGATGCGCACGCTCGCCGATCCGACGCGCCGTGCGGTCTACGAGCGCATCGCGCGGTCCGACGAGATCACCGTGCGCGAACTCACGGAAGGCAGCGGCGTCACGCAGGGCGCCATTTCGCAACATCTGAAATCGCTGAAGCAGGCTGGCCTCGTCGTCGAGCGGCCGGAAGGACGCCACGTCTATTACCGTGCGCAGCCCGGCGGTCTCGCGCCGCTGGCCGACTGGATGAACCACTACGCCACGTTCTGGAGCGAGCGGCTCGAGAACCTGCGCAAGTTGCTTGAGGAGATCGATCCATGACCGAGGCCGCGCTGAAATCCACCACGCGCCAGATCGTCGTCGACGACGTGTTCCCGCACGCGCCGGAGAAGATCTGGAAAGCGCTGACGACGCGGGAGCTGATGGCGCGCTGGCTGAAGATGCCGATGACCGGCTTCGCGCCGGTGCAAGGTACACGCTTCACCTATCAGACGACGCCGGCCGGCCAGTGGGACGGCATCATTCATTGCGAGGTGCTCGATGTGATCCCTCACGAGCGGCTCGTCTACAGCTGGCGCAGCGGCCACATCAGCAATGCCGGATACGGCGCCGAGCTCGACACGGTGGTGACGTTCACGCTCTCGCGCGTTGCGAACGGCACGCGCCTTCGCCTCGTCCATGCGGGCTTCGTCTTCCCGCGCAACGAACTCGCGCACAAGAATATGAGCGGCGGCTGGACGCAGGTCGTGACGGTGATCGGCGTGATCGCGGGCGAGCAGGCGTAAGGACATACGGGATGAGTAAGTCATACACCGGCGGCTGTGCGTGCGGCGCGATCCGCTATGAGGTTGCGGATCAGCCGCTGTTTCAGAACCACTGTCAGTGCCGCGACTGCCAGCACAAAAGCGGCACCGGGCACGGCTCGTACATGACGTTTCCGAGCAAGGACGCGGTGACCGTCACGGGCCAGGTGTCGCGGTGGGACTTCGTTGCTGACAACGGCAACGTCAAAACACGCCGATTTTGCCCGCGGTGCGGGTCGCCGGTCTACATGACGTTCTCGGAGCGGCCTGAACTCTTCACCATTCACGCCGCGAGCCTCGACGACCCCGCACGTTTCCGGCCGCAGGTCGTAACGTATCACGCCCGTGGACATGCGTGGGACACACTCGATCCGGCGCTGATGACGTTCGACAAGATGCCAGGCGCGTAAGGAACCGCGTGAGCGTCACGACAAAACCAAAAACAACGGAGGCGGTTCATGATGGGTCTTGCTGACAGGCATTATCGCTGGGTCATCGTTGCCGCGGGCGGCGTGCTCGGCTGCGTCGCCATCGGCGCCATGTTCTCGCTGCCGGTGTTCCTGCAACCGATCGCCAAGGACACCGGCTGGTCGGTGACCGGCGTGTCGAGCGCGATGACGATCGCATTCCTGACCATGGCGTTCGCGAGCTTCGCCTGGGGCGCGCTGTCGGACAAGTTTGGCCCGCGTCCCGTGGTGCTGACCGGCTCGATCGTGATCGCCATCAGCATCGCGCTCGCGAGCCGCACCACGTCGCTTCTGCAGTTTCAACTGATCTTCGGGATTCTCGCCGGCGGCGCGACGGCGGCGATCTTCGCGCCGTTGATGGCGTGCGTGACCAACTGGTTCGATACCCATCGCAGCCTTGCGGTGTCGCTGGTGTCGGTTGGCATGGGCATGGCGCCGATCGTCATGTCGCCGCTCTCGGCGTGGCTGGTCACGCAATACGACTGGCGCACGTCGATGCAGGTCATCGCGCTGCTCGTCGCGGTGGTGATGATCCCCGTGTCGTTTTTGATCCGCCGCGCGCCGGCGCTCGAGATGATGGCGCAGGGCGGGGCCGCAGCAGGTGGCAACGGCATGTCGGTCGGGGAGGCGCTGCGCTCGCCGCAGTTCATCATTCTGCTGCTGACGAATTTCTTCTGCTGCGCCACCCATTCGGGCCCGATCTTTCACACCGTGAGTTATGCGGTGACCTGCGGCATTCCGCTGATCGCGGCCGTGTCGATCTACAGCGTCGAAGGATTGGCCGGCATGGGCGGGCGGCTCGCGTTCGGCCTGCTCGGCGACCGGTACGGCGCCAAGAACGTGCTGGTCGTGGGCCTTCTCGTTCAGGCGATCGGTGCGCTCGGCTTCATAGCGGTGAGCCAGCTTGCCGGGTTCTACGCGGTCGCGGCGATATTCGGCTTCATTTACGCCGGCACCATGCCGCTCTACTCGGTGCTCGTGCGCGAGAACTTCCCGATGCATATCATGGGGACGATCGTCGGCGGCGTCGCGATGGGGAGCAGCCTCGGCATGGCGGCGGGGCCGGTGGCGGGCGGATTGATCTACGACACCTTCGCAAGCTACGCGTGGCTCTACATCGGTTCCGCCGCGGTCGGCATGGGCGCATTCCTGATGGCGATGACGTTCAAGCCGTTCCGGAAGCCGCCCCAGCCGGTGCCCGCGGCGGCGTGATCTCGGCTGCGCGTTTCGTGCGCTGTCATAAAATCCGCGAACAATGTCGAAACTGACACTGGCGTGACACGCGCCCGTTCGGGCAAGCATCGGCCTCGGCTTGAGAGGTTGATGCGATGAATGAAGCGGTGTGTGTCGTCGGCGCGGGTCCGGCGGGTCTTGCGATGGCGCGAGCGCTGAAGCGAACGGATCTCGCGTTCGAGGTGTTCGACAGAAATCCGGGCGTCGGCGGGATATGGAATCCGGCATTCGCCGGCTCGCCCGTGTACAACAGCGCGCATTTCATCTCGTCGCGCGATGCGCCGACGTCGACGTTCCGCGGCCACCCGTTTCCGTCCAGCGCCGCGACGTATCCCAGTCATGCGGAGGTGCTGACTTATCTTCAGCACTTTGCCGAGGCGGAACAGCTGATGCCGCACATCCGCTTGTCGACACCCGTCGAGCATGCGGAGTGGACCGGCACCGCATGGCGCGTGCGCGCCGGCGGCCGCGTGCGTGAGTTTGCTGCGCTCGTCTGCGCGTCGGGAACGCTCTGGGATCCGGTGGTGCCTGAACTCCCGGGCGCCCAGACGTTCGGCGGCACGATCCGTCATTCGGTGACGTATCGGTCGGCCGACGAAGTGACCGGCAAGCGTGTCCTTGTCGTCGGCGCCGGAAACTCCGGCGTCGATATCGCTTGCGACGTCGCGCGCACAGCCGGGTCGGTGTCGCTGTCCATGCGGCGCGGCTATTGGTTCGTGCCGAAGTTCATCGCAGGCCATCCCACCGACGTCTTCTTCCGCCGCCGCGACGGATTGCCGGACTGGGTGCATCCGCCGGATGTCGCATCGCTGCTGAAGCTGCTCGTCGGCGCGCCGGAGTCGTACGGATTGCAGACGCCGGATCATCCGCCATTCGCTGCGCATCCGATCATGAACTCGGAGGTGCTGCATCACATGGGGCACGGCCGCATTCGTCCGCGGCGCGGCATCGCGCGGCTGGAGCAGGGGGCCGTCGTCTACACCGACGGCACGCGCGAGCCGATCGAGGAGATCATTCTGGCGACCGGCTACAGGGCGAGTGTGCCGTATCTCGCAAAGGACACGTTCGCCTATGACGGCGGCAATCGCCCGAATTTATGGATGCGGCTGTTTCACCGGACGCAGCCGGCGCTCTACGGAATAGGCTTCCTTGAAACCAATTCCTCCGTCTATCGCCTGTTCGATCTCGGCGCTGAACTCATCGCCAGGCACATCGAGGCATTGCTCCAGGGCAATCCGGCTGCAGCCTCGCTCGATACAGCTATCGCGTCCGGCGGCGAACCGGACATGTCGAACGGCACGCAGCGGATCGGCTCCGAGCGTCACGTCGGCTATGTCGACAGCCGCGCCTACGAGGCGGCGCTGACGGCGCTCATCGTCGAGCATTTCGGCGTGGCGGCGGACGTGGTCGTGTAACGCGGATCACGCCGCCGGGCGGAAGTGTCCCGGCGCGTGCTTGGTGTCGCGGCGGATCAGCCGGCGCAAGGTCGACGGTTCGGCGTAACCGACCTTGCGCGCGATCTCGTCGACGGAAAGGCGTGTGCTTTCGAGCAGCGTGCGCGCCGTCTCCAGCCGGATGCGTTGCACGAACTGGATCGGCGTGAGGCCGCAGGTCGCAACAGTGCGTCGCGCGAAGGTGCGCGGCGCGAAGCCGGCCGCGGCCGCCAGCTCCTCGATCGCGAAATCGCGGCCGATGTTCTTGCGCACCCAGCTCTCGGCCTTGGCGATCTTCGGGTCCTGTCCCGCGAGGTACGTGATCGCCATGTACGGCGCCTGCGAACGGCGCTCGTCGAGCAGCAGATAGTTCGCGCAGGTCTTGGCAAGGCGCGGACCGGCGAAGCGGCTGATCACGGCCAGCATCAGGTCCATCTGCGCCATCGCCGCACCGCCGGTCGCGATCGGCCAGTCCGCCACCACGATCTGATCGGTCACGAGATCGACCTTCGGATACCTGCGCTGAAACAGCGGCGCGAGGAACCACGTCGTCGTCGCGCGGCGGCCGTCGAGCAGGCCGGTCTCCGCGAGCAGGAAGGTGCTCGCGCAGGACGCGGCGATGGTCGCGCCGTTGGCGAAAGCGTCCCCTAGTATCTCGGCGACCTGGCGGCCTGTCGGACTCTTCAATTTCATCTCGAGCGCGTCGACCGAGGCGGTGCCGAGTCCGGGGACGATCACGAGATCGGTTTTGCCGAGCGTAGGACGCTTGCGGCGCGGGCCGCACTGGACCGTCTGCACCGCGAACGGCAGCGCGCGTTTCGCCGTGCTGCTGATGCCGTTGGCGGTTGCCAGCACATCGTGGGTGATGGCGGCGCTGGACGGCATGCAGCCGTCGATTTCCAGAACGGTGACCTTGGTCATAGGATGCTCATGTCAAAAAAACCGCGAACAATGTCATTTATGACACTAGCCGAAATCGCCCCTCCTGGCAATGATCGCTGCGACATCAGCAGTCAGGAGACGGCCATGCCAAATATTGTCGTGAAAATTCCCGAGGGTGCTTTCGATGCAGCCGGACGCGCGCGTCTCGGCAAGGGCGTCACTAAAGTTGCCAAGACCGTCGAACAGATCGGCGACGACCCGAAGCAGGAAGCCACCACGCTCGTGATCATCGAGGAGGTGAAGGCCGGCTGCTTCCTGCTCGGCGGCAACGATCTGACCGCGCGGGTGCTGCCGGTGATGATCGTGTTCCACGTTCCTGCCGGCGTCATCGACGCAGCTGCGCGTGCGGAAGCGTCGCGTTTGATGCAGGCAGCGATTACGGCGGCGAAGCCGGATTCCGATCCGCGGCCGGTGGTGACGTCGCTGATCATGTCCGACGTGCCGGACGGGACCTGGGGCGTGACTGGTGCGCTTTGGCAGCTTGACGACTTCATCAAGTCGTCCGGCTACAAGCATCTCGTCCATCGAGTCGCTGCGAACGCCTGAACGGGAAGGGCACATTGCCGATGGCCAAGCGTGACCTCACCGTCGACGATCCGCTCGACGATTTCACCAAGCGCGAGATCGCGCTGAACGGCGCGGCCAAGGTCGTGCACGTAGCAGGACAGGGGCCTGCGGTCATCGTCATGACCGAGATGCCCGGCATCAGTCCGCATGTGGCGCGCTTCAGCCGCTGGGTGCGCGATGCGGGCTTCACGGTCTACATGCCGTCGCTGTTCGGACGCGACGGCGCCGTGCCGGATGCGAAGGAGGGCGCGGCCGTATTTCAGCGCGCCTGTGTCAGCGCCGAGTTTCGCGCGTTCGGCGCTAACCAGTCGAGCCCGGTCACGCAGTGGCTGCGCGCGCTCGCCAAGCAGGCGCACGGCGAGTGCGGCGGGCCGGGCGTCGGTGCGATCGGCATGTGCTTCACCGGCAACTTCGCGCTGTCGATGATGCTGGAGAAGTCCGTGCTCGCGCCGGTGCTGTCGCAGCCGTCGCTGCCGCTCGACAAGCCGGACGGGCTCGACATCGCGCCGGACGAACTCACCGCCGTGCGCGAACGGCTCGACCGCGACGATCTCACCGTGATGGGCTATCGCTTCGCGGGCGACCAGATCTGCCGGGCAGAGCGGTTCGCCGCGCTCTCGGCCGCGTTGGGCGATCGTTTTGTTGCGCGCACGCTGCCGGACAGCGCCGCCAATCCCGATACGCCGTCCTTCTTCGCCAAGCACGTGCCGTATCCGCACAGCGTCGTCACGGTCAACCTGATCGATGAGGCCGGTCAGCCAACCATCGTTGCGCGCGACGAAATCCTCGCGTTCTTCGCGCGCAGGCTGACATCGGGGTCAGCCTAGCTTCCGGCGCTTGATGTCCTGCGCGAGATAGTCGGTCAGCGCGCGCACCTTGATCGAGGGTTTCGGCCCGCCGGGGAACACGGCGTGCACGTCGATCGGCGCAAGCGTGTAACCGCGCAGCAGCCGCACGAGCGTGCCCGCCTTGACCTCGGCCCCGCACATCGCGCTCGACACCTGCGCAATGCCGAGCCCCGTCATGACGCTGGCGAATACGCCGGAACCGGAACGCGTGTCGATGCGTCCGTAAACGTCCACCGAAATCTCGGTGCCGTTGCGGGCGAAGGACCAGCTCTCGCGGCCGGCGCCGCCACGCGTGGTGATGCAATCGTGCTTGGTGAGATCGGCAGGGGTTTTCGGGGTGCCGCGCGCCTTGAGGTAGGCCGGCGAGGCGGCGATCCAGCGCTCTACCGTCGTGAGTTTGCGTGCACCAAAGGCAGAGTCGCTGAGTGTCCCCATGCGGATGGCGATGTCGGCGCCCTCGGCGATCAGGTCCTGGCGCTGATCGGCGATTGCAAGCTCGATGCGCAACTGCGGATGACGGGCGAGAAATGCCGGCAGGCGCGGGATGATTTCGCGTGTGCCATAGATCACCGGCAGCGCCATGCGAATATTGCCACGCAGCGAGTCGATGCCGCGCGCCGCATCCTCGGCGTCTTCCAGTTCAGCAAGAATATCGCGTGCGCGTTCGAGAAACAGTTCGCCGGCGTCGGTGAGCGTGATCTGCCGGGTGGTGCGCAACAGCAGCGTGACGCCGAGCCGCGCTTCCAGTTCGCTGACCACGCGTGACACCGAAGGTTGCGACAAACCGAGTTCGCGGCCCGCACGCGAGAAGCTGCCGCTCTCGGCGGTGCGCACGAAAATCGCCAATTCCCGCAGCCGGTCGCTCATTTGAAATCCGGATAAATGATGTCTGAATTGACTGTATACCGCTTCAATCTCAGATAGGGCAACTGTTGGGTCATCGCAGTCCAACCACGGAGATGACCATGTCCCTGCAAGACCGCCTGGATGCCTTCAAGGCCGACTTCCAAGCCGGCAAGCTTCAGCTCAAGCCGCCGAAAGAGGCGATCGAGACCATGCACCGCGCCACCGCGGCGTTGATTGCATCCGGCCAGGCGCAACGCGCCCGCAAGGCCGGTGATGTCGCCCCCGAGTTCACGCTGACCGATGCCGACGGCAAGCCGGTGTCCTTGCACGATCTGCTGAAGCAGGGGCCGCTGGTGATCTCGTTCTATCGCGGCGTCTGGTGTCCCTACTGTAATATCGAGCTTCAGGCGCTGGAAGCGGCGCTGCCCGACATCGTTGCGCGCGGCGCCAAACTCGTCGCGATCTCGCCGCAGACGGCGCCGAACAGCCGCAAGTCGCAGCGCGACAACAAGCTGAACTTTCCGATCCTCAGCGACGCGAACAGCATCGTGGCCGCCGCCTTCGGCATTCGCTTTGCGCTGCCGGACGAACTCGTCGCGCTTTACAAGAGCTTCGGCAACGATCTGCCGCTGATCAACGGCGATCCGGCCTGGGTGCTGCCGATGCCGGCACGCTTCGTCATCGGCACCGATGGTGTGATCGCCTATGCCGAGGTCAATCCCGACTACACGCGGCGTCCCGATCCGTCCGAGCTGTTACCGGTGCTCGACAGCCTGCGCGCCGCCGTCGCGTAAGCGGCCCCAATCGCTTCGGCCTGCGCCGAAGCGACTTCAAGTGACACACAGGACCATCGTTGCCAAATGTCTCCTTGCTCAACACAGCAAGGAGACGACGATGGTGAAACAGGATTTCTATAGCGATATCGCGGGCGGGTTGGTTGTCGCCGCGCGCTGGAAGGTGGCGCCGGGCAACGGCGACAGGATCGTGGCGATCCTGCGCGAATTTCTTCCACAAGCGCAGGCCGAACCCGGCGTGAAGGTATTTCAGATCGCTCGCGACAAAGCCGATCCGGATCAATACCTGTTCTGGGAAGTGTTCGCGGATGAAGCGGCGTTCCAGGCGCACTCGGACAGCGCGCACTTCAAGGATCTCATTCTCGGGAAAGCGTTGCCGCTCTTGGCTGACCGGCAGCGCTCGCAGTATTCGCTGATCTGACGCACGAGGATTTGCGGCACACGGCGCGGTCGCGCGGATCATAAGGATCGCTTTGGCATTTTGACGCGGAACGCGCATCGTCATTTCGACTCGCGGGTGACATATCTCTGCGCCATGATGCGGGAAGGCGAAGAACCTGTGAGGCTCACCTCATGTCAGCCGAACCTTACGAAGCCGCTCGTCCCCATCCGATCACCGAAGGCGCGGCGGACGACCACGCCGCGCTCGATCTGCTGATCCGCGGGTTCGAGATTTCGCGCCTGATCGCAGTCGCAGCCGATATCGAGGTCGCCGACAAGCTCGCCTCCGACGGCGCGCATTCGGTCGATGATCTGGCGGCCGCGTGCAAGGTCGAGCCGCAACCCCTGCTGCGATTGTTGCGCGCGCTCGCCGCGTTCGGAATCTTCCGGATCGCGCGCGATGACGTAGTCACGCACACGCCGCGATCGCGGCTGCTGCGCAAGGATGCGGCCAATCGCAGCCTGCATTATGCCGCGCGCTTTTGGACCGGGCAGGGGTCCTGGCGGGCGTGGGGCGTGCTCGGCGAAGCGCTGAAGGGCGGAGCCCCACATCAGGCGGCATGGAATGCGACGCGGTTCGACTATCTGCGTGCCCATCCCGACGAGGCGCGCGTCTTCGACGAGTTCATCGCATCCGCCGGAAGATCGCCATCGTGCATTCGCCGAGGCCTACGACTTCTCCGGCGCGAGATTGATTGCCGATGTCGGCGGCGGCAACGGGGAGGCTTTGCGGCGGGTTCTGGCGCGGGCGCCGTCCGCGCGCGGGATTATCTTCGATCGCAAGGACGTGGTCGATGCCGTGCCGAAGGACAAGCTTCTCGACGGGCGGATCACGGTCGAAGCCGGAGATTTCTTCTCTCGCGTGCCGCAGGGCGCGGACATCTATCTCCTGAACTGGGTCATGCACGACTGGCCGGACGACGACTGCGTGCGCATCCTCACCTCCTGCCGTGCGGCGATGGCGCCGGATGCACGGCTCCTCATCGGCGAACTTATCCTCAATCCGGATCCCGAGGCTGGGCATCCGACCAGTTATCTGCTCGATGTTCACATGATGGCGATGTTCGCCACCGCCCGCGAGCGGACCGAGGCCGAGTACCGCGATCTGCTGGCACGCGCAGGCTTCGCCTTTGAACGCGCGATCCCGACCGCATCGCTGTTCTCGGTGATCGAAGCAGTCCCGCGCTGACAGCTCTGTGAGGCCGGGAATTGATACTTGACTGATAGATAGGAATCCTATCTATATCGGTCATGGCCGATTTCGATACCCTGTCCGAGCCTTTGCCGCGCCGCCTGCGCGACGGTCTCGAGCGTTTGGCGACCGTGCTGAAAGCCGATCAATGGTCGGCGGCGAGTGCAGCGGGGCTCAATCCGACGCAGAGCCTCGTGCTGTCGTATCTCGCCGGGCGCGGCGCGGATGGCATGCGGGTGAAGGAGGTTGCTGCGCACCTTGGCGTGACGCAGCCGACCGCGACCGATTCCGTGAACGCGCTCGCGCGCAAAGGCCTCGTCCGCAAGGGCGCTGACGCCGAGGACGCGCGCGCCATTGCGGTGCGGGTGACGGCGGCGGGGCGCGCGGCGGTGAAAGCCATTGGCCTCACCACCATGGCGACCGATCGCGCGCTGGCGGCGCTCGCGCCCGACGAACAGGCGGACATGCTGCTGCTCGTCACCAAACTCATCCGCTCGCTGCAGATCGCCGGCGCGTTGCCTGATCAGCGCATGTGCGCGACCTGCAAATATTTCCGTCCGCATGCTCATGCGAACGCCGACAAACCCCATCACTGCAACTTTGTGAACGCCGCATTCGGGACACGCCATCTGCGTCTCGATTGCGCCGAACACGAGCCTGCCGAACCGTCCGCTCAGGCCGAGGCCTGGCGCGCGTTCGCGCCGGAGACCTCCACGCCGCCGTAACCCGAAGGAGTTTCTGATGATCGTTGAATGGCTGCGAAGCTTCGGCTTCGCCGCGACGGCCTCGCTTTGCCTGTCGCAACCCGCATCGCCCCACGAGATCAAGAGCGCGAGCGCCGCCGCCGTGCAGGCCTCGTTCGATATCGTCGAGACCAAGATCACGACCGACCATGGCCACGCCATTTTCCGCACACGTGTGAGGGGCGGCGCCGGCAAAACGCAGCCGAAGGCGACCGGCAAGTTCGCGGGCTCGGAGGTTTACGCCTATGTATGGCCGACCTCGCTTAACAGCGCCGACGTCGGCTTCGACAAGGATCAGGGCATCGTCGCGCTTGCGGTGACGTTCCATCCGGATTTTGACGACGGCGCCAAAGGCGCGAAGAACCGCGACACGTGGCATCCGCACTGGGTGGTGTTGGCGGAAGACAAGGCGTGCGGCGGCGGATTGAAGGTGCGCGACATTCCGGACGGCGCGAAGCCCAAGGTGCCGGACACCTGGCCGGGCGTGCCGCTCTTGATCGACAGCCCCGACTACAAGACGACACTCTCGGGTGCGACCGTCGAAACGCACGTGCCGTTGGAAAAAATCGGCGCGCTCGCGACCGCGTCGTTCGATGGCGTCACGGCCGGATTGCGTATCAATGCCAACCTGCACGCGCCGCTGCTGTGCGTGGCGAACGTGTTCAAAGTGGCATCCGGAAATCTGAGCTTGCCCGGCAAGGTCGCGCCTGGAAAGTAACCGCACACGTGACGCGGCCAGCAAGGAGAGTGTCATGAACAAGAACACCGGGATCGAAGCCGCTCCCGAACTGGCCGTGTCGCGCTGGTTCAACACCAAGGAGCCGCTCTCACTCGCGGCTCTGCGCGGCCGCGTGGTGCTGCTGCACGCATTCCAGATGCTGTGTCCGGGATGCGTGTCGCACGGCACGCCGCAGGCGGAGCGGGCGCACCGGATCTTCCGCAACACCGATCTGCAGGTGATCGGCCTGCACACCGTGTTCGAGCATCACGCGGCGATGACGCCGGTGTCGCTCGAAGCGTTCATCCATGAATACCGGCTGTCGTTTCCGGTCGGCGTCGATCAGGCGGGCGAGGGCACACCGCTGCCGGTGACGATGGAGCGTTACGGCTTGCGCGGCACGCCGTCGTCGGTGCTGATCGGACGTGACGGCCGCATCGTGCATCACGGCTTCGGTCAGGAAGACGACATGGCGATGGGTGCGCTGATCGCGAGTGCGTTGGGGCAGACGGTGGAAGCGCCGATCGAAACGGGCGTGAGCGGAGCGGGTTGCACGCCTTCGTGACGGCGTTGTCCACAGCCGCATGCTTGTTCGGGCGCGCCGCGGCGGGCACTCTTCGCCGCGATCTCCAGCGAAGGGCGACGGCATGGCGAAATCCGCGACGATCTACGGCATCAAGAATTGCGACACCATGAAGAAGGCGCGCGCCTGGCTGGACGATCACGGCGTCGCGTACGACTTCCATGACTACAAGGCTGTGGGGATCGACAAGCCGCATCTGGTCAAGTGGTGCGAGAGGGCCGGCTGGGAGACGATGCTCAATCGCGCGGGGACGACGTTCCGCGCGCTGCCCGATGCCGACAAGGCCAATCTGACCGAAGCGAAGGCGATCAAGCTGATGCTGGCGCAACCGTCGATGATCAAGCGGCCGGTGCTCGAACTCGGCAGCAAGATCCTCGTCGGCTTCAAGCCGGACATTTACGCGAAGGAAACCGGCGCGAAGAAGTAGCGCGGTCAGCTCATTTCGATTTCGGAGGCGCGCGCGGTGCGTCCCGGCATGTTCGGCACGAGATCGCGGTCGATCACGCTGCGGATCACCGCGACCGGCGGCGACTCCTTGTTGCGCATCAGGTTGGCGATCTCGAATTTGCCGTCCTCGCTGATCGCCTTCAGTGACGCTACGACACGGTTGACGCGCGTCCCGTCGGAAAACGGCATCAGTAATCGTTCGTACTCGACCGGCCGGCCCTCGACGTCCTTGACCTTCGAGACGGTGTAGACCGGCCGCTGCCGCTGGATACATTCCTGATAGATCGGCACGACGATCGGCGCGGTCTGCGGACCCATGTAGTCGTCCAGCGTCTGGCCCTTGCCGGAGTGACCGTAAGCCGGAAACATGCGGGCGCAATCGGCTTCGATCACGATACGCGGCGCTCCGTCGGTTTGCTCGACGAGGCACAGAAAGATATCCGGCATTTCCTCTTCGAAACGGTCGGGATGATAGTCCGCGTAGTCCGGTAGCCGCTGATCCTTGACGAAGAGCCTGGCCCAGGCGTTGAGCAAATCGCGTTGCTTGATCGACCTGACGATCGACGGGGAGGCGATCGTGAATTCCATAGGGATTCCTTGGGTTGGCGGGCTGCCGCTCTTATTACCGGATTCGCCTGCGGGGAGGCGAGGAACAACAACTGTGGTGAATTCGGTGTTGATGGGTTGGCGCGCGGACGCGTGACTTAAGTTGAATGCCTAGTTGAACTCGATGGCGTCGTCGGAACTGCTGCTGCCGCGGATCGGCCTCGAATGGAACAGGTCGCGGTCGATGACGCTGCGCAGCCGATAGACGGGAAGCGCGTCGTTCGAGCGCATCAGGTTGCGGATTTCGAACGAGCCTTCCTCGCTGATGGTCTTCAGTGATGCGAGAATCCGGTCGACCTTGCCGCCATCCGAGAACGGCAACAACAGACGCTCATAGTCGACGGGGCGGCCGTGACTGTCGACGACGCGTGAGATGGTGAATACGGGCAGCTTGCGCGTGATGCACTCGTGGTAAATCGGCAGCACCACCGGCGCGAGCTTCGGCCCGAGATAGTCGTCGAGGTTTTGCCCTTTTCCCGTTTTGCCGTAGGCATTCGACATGCGGGTGCCGTCGCTGTTGATGATGATGCGCGGCGGATTGCTTGCATGATCGACGGTGTAGAAAACGAGATCGGCGGTTTCGTCCGCCATGCGCTCGGGCTGGAAGTCGCTGAACTTCGGCGCCTGCTGGTCGCGCGCATAGAGCCGCAGCCACGTGTTCAGGAAATCGCGCTGCTTGATCGACTTGATGGCTGAGGGAGTGCCACTGTCGAATCCGCTTTGCCGCCCGGTATCCATGTCCCAGACCTGTTCGTCTTGCGATGAACTTCAAACTTGATACGTGCCGGCGGGAGGCGAGTTCGCCATCTCAGATGACACGTGTGCAACAAGCTAAACAAATAACGAAGAGTGCCGTTCCGGACGCGTCCGCAATAGGTACTTGAATGCAACTCAAGACTCTTCTGGGTTGAAGAGCCGCCTTTGATCAACTGCCGTCATCGCGACATTTGAGGTTACGCTTGACGTTGCAGGCAGCGGTCACGAGCTCGCCACCTCGAATCCTGATTTGTGACAGTTGCATCGGACGGTATCCGGATGCAATCCGAATTTCCGCAACGCAATTTGAAATGGGAATTCACGACGACGCAGCGGCGAGACGGCCGCAGGCGAGCGACCACTCTTGCGTTGACCTTGGCTGCTCCGGGGTGCCGGAACCGGAGAATCGCCGAACCTGCTCAGGCCTCAGCCAGCCTTTCCAAAATTGCCGCCCAGCATTGCGGCTTGCACATTGGTGTGCATGCGCTAAATATGCCGCCGAACCAGCTTGCCGGTTATCGGACCTTCCAATAAAGGCACGGTGGATCAGAACGTTAGAACAGAAAAATTCGGCTACGCGCGGGGGCGATGCGCGAAGGACGAACCGGGGGGATCTGATTGTCGGATGAGTTTATTCTCGAAACCCATGGTCTGACCAAGGAGTTCGCGGGCTTTGTTGCGGTCCGCGATGTCAGTCTCAGGGTCCGCCGCGGCAGTATTCATGCGCTGATCGGTCCGAACGGGGCCGGAAAGACGACATGCTTCAATCTGCTCACCAAATTTCTGACCCCGACCAAGGGACAGATTCTCTATAAAGGGCAGGACATTACGGCCTTGAAGCCGGCGGACATCGCCCGGCTCGGGCTGGTGCGGTCGTTCCAGATCTCGGCAGTGTTTCCGCATCTGACCGCGCTCGAGAACGTCCGCGTCGCGCTGCAGCGGCAGCACGGCAATTCATTCGACTTCTGGCGCTCCAAGGATGTGCTGAACGTTTATAACGATCGCGCGTTGGCCCTGCTCGAAGACGTCGGCCTCAGCGAGTTCGCCAAGACGCCAGCGGTCGAGATGCCTTATGGCCGCAAGCGGGCGCTGGAGATCGCGACCACGCTCGCGCTCGATCCGGAAATGATGCTGCTGGACGAGCCGATGGCCGGCATGGGCCACGAGGACATCGACAAGATCGCCGCGCTGATCAAGCGCATCTCGGCCAAGCACACGATCCTGATGGTCGAGCACAATCTCAACGTCGTCGCCAACCTGTCGGACATCATCACCGTGCTGACGCGCGGACATGTGCTGGCCGAGGGCAACTACGCCGACCTCACCAAGGATGAGCGCGTGAAGGAAGCCTATCTGGGAGCGGGTCATGGCTGATCAGATGACGGCTCCAAACCCGGCCAAGGCCGGATCGCGCCGGACGGTTCTGACCGTCGAAAACCTCGAGGCCTGGTACGGCGAATCCCACATCCTGCACGGCGTCAACTTCAACGTCGCCGAAGGCGAGGTGGTGACGCTGCTCGGCCGCAATGGCGCCGGCAAGACCACCACCCTGAAGTCGGTGATGGGCATTATCGGCAAGCGCACCGGCAAGATCGAGTTCGAGGGGCAGAATATTTCCCGCACCTCGTCGGACAAGATTGCGCGACTTGGTGTCGCATTCTGCCCCGAGGAGCGCGGCATCTTTGCCAGCCTCGACGTGCGCGAAAATCTGCTGCTGCCGCCGCAGGTGCGGGACGGCGGCCTCTCGCTCGACCAGATTTTCGATCTGTTCCCGAACCTGAAGGAGCGGCTCAACAGCCAGGGCACCAAGCTCTCCGGCGGCGAGCAGCAAATGCTGGCAATTGCCCGCATTTTGCGCACCGGCGCGCGCTTTCTGATGCTCGACGAGCCGACCGAGGGTCTTGCGCCCGTCATCATTCAGCAGATCGGCCAGATGATCGCCCGGCTGAAGCAGCAGGGCTTCACCATCCTGCTGGTCGAACAGAACTTCCGGTTCGCCTCGACGGTGGCTGATCGCTTCTATGTGATGGAGCACGGCAAGATCGTCGAAGGCTTCGCCAACTCCGAACTGGAAGCCAACATGGATAAGCTGCACACTTATCTCGGGGTGTGACGGCGAAAGTAATGAAACCGGGGTTCTGAGGAGGACAAATGTCTAACAAAATCTCTGCACTGATGCTTGGCACCGCGCTTGCGCTCGCGACCGCCACCGGAGCCGTTGCGCAGGACAAGAACATCAAGGTCGGCGTGCTCACCGACATGTCGGGCCTCTACGCCGACCTCGGCGGACCGGGCTCGGTGATCGCCGCCCAGATGGCGATCGAGGACTCAGGGCTTACCGCGAAGGGCTGGAAGATCGACATCGTTTCCGCCGATCACCAGAACAAGCCGGACGTCGGCACCAACATCGGACGCCAGTGGATCGACGTCGATAAGGTCGACGTCTTCGTTGACGTGCTGAACTCCGGCGTTGCGCTCGCGACCAACAACCTGGTCAAGGAAAAGAACGTCGTCATGATCAACTCCGGCGCGGCGACGTCGGTGTTGACCGACGCGCAGTGCACGCCGAACACCGTTCACTGGGTCTACGATACCTACATGCTGGCGAACTCCACCGGTGACGCACTGGTGAAGGCAGGCGGCGACAGCTGGTACTTCCTGACCGCCGACTACGCGTTCGGCGCCGCGCTCGAAAAGGACACCACCGCGGTGGTATCGAAGGCAGGCGGCAAGATTCTCGGCGCGGTAAAACATCCGTTGAACTCGTCGGACTTCTCGTCGTTCCTGCTGCAGGCGCAGGCCTCGAAAGCCAAGATCATCGGCCTTGCCAACGCCGGCGGCGACACGACGAATGCGATCAAGCAGGCGGCGGAGTTCGGCATCGTCAAGGGCGGCCAGAAGCTGGCCGGTCTCCTGCTGTTCATCACCGACGTGCACTCGCTCGGTCTCAACGTTGCCCAGGGCCTGAACTTCACCGAGACGTTCTATTGGGATCTGAACGATCAGACCCGCGCGTTCGCCAAGAAGTTCTCGGAGCGCTCCAAGAACAAGGCGCAGCCGAGCATGGTGCAGGCGGGCGTCTATGCCGGCTTGTTGCACTACTTCAAGGTGATGGAAGCTGCTGGCAGCAATTCGAAGGATGGCGCCAAGATCGTCGCCGCGATGAAGGACATGAAGACCGACGACGCGTTGTTCGGTAAGGGCGAAATCCAGGCCAACGGCCGCAAGATTCACCCGGCCTACCTGTTCGAGGTGAAGACGCCGGCGGAATCGAAGGGTCCGTGGGACTACTACAAGCTGATCGGCACGACGCCGGCCGACAAGGCTTTCCGTCCGCTGTCGGAAAGCACCTGCGCGCTGGTCAAGAAGTAAGACATATCGAAGCCCGGCGGAAAAATTCCGCCGGGCTTTTCCATACTCCAAGAGTTTGAGCACGAAAGACCGTTCGCTATGCAAGCCCTCTACGCCCAGCTTCTGGTTGGCCTGATCAACGGCTCGTTCTACGCACTGCTCAGCCTCGGCCTCGCCGTCATCTTCGGCATGCTCAACATCATCAATTTCGCGCACGGCGCGCTCTACATGATGGGCGCGTTCGTCGCGTACTTCCTGCTGCAGTACGCCGGCCTCAACTACTGGTGGGCGCTGATCCTCGCGCCGGTCGTCGTCGGCCTGTTCGGCGTGTTTCTCGAGCGCACCATGCTGCAGTGGCTGACCGGGCTCGATCACCTCTACGGCCTGCTGCTGACCTTCGGCATCGCGCTGATCGTGCAGGGGCTGTTCCAGAACTACTTCGGTTCGTCGGGTCTGCCGTATGCGATCCCGGACCTTCTCAAGGGCGGCGTCAACCTCGGCTTCATGTACCTGCCGATCTATCGCGGCTGGGTGGTCGTGTTCTCGCTCGTCGTCTGTCTGGCGACGTGGTTCATGATCGAAAAGACCCGGCTCGGCGCTTACCTGCGCGCGGCGACGGAAAATCCGACGCTGGTGCGAGCCTTCGGCATCAACGTGCCGCGCATGATCACCTTGACCTACGGCCTCGGCGTCGGCCTCGCGGCGCTCGCCGGCGTGCTGTCGGCGCCGATCAATCAGGTTCGTCCGCTGATGGGCGCCGACCTGATCATCGTCGTGTTCGCGGTGGTCGTCATCGGCGGCATGGGTTCGATCATGGGCTCGATCATCACCGGCTTCGCGCTCGGCGTGATCGAGGGCCTGACCAAGTATTTCTACCCCGAAGCGTCCAACACCGTCGTCTTCGTGCTGATGGTGCTGGTGTTGCTGGTGAAACCCACGGGATTGACGGGACGGGCGGCCTAATAACATGACAACGCTGACCACATCGACCAACACTTCAGCCACGACGGGCGGCCTGCGCGACGAGATGTGGGCCTTCATCGTCATGACGGTGCTGCTCGTCGCAGTGCCGTTCTCCGGCATCTATCCGTTCTTCGTGATGCAGGCGCTGTGCTTTGCGCTGTTCGGATGCGCCTTCAATCTGCTGATCGGCTATGGCGGCTTGCTGTCGTTCGGCCACGCCATGTTCCTCGGCACCGCCGGCTACATTACCGCACATGCGCTGAAGGTGTGGGCGGTCGGCCCGTTCGTCGGCATTCTCCTCGGCGTCGGCGCCTCGACCGCGCTCGGCCTCATCACCGGCCTGATCGCGATCCGCCGCCAAGGCATCTACTTCTCGATGATCACGCTGGCGCTGTCGCAGCTGCTCTACTTCATCTACCTGCAGGCGCCGTTCACCCACGGCGAAGACGGCATTCAGGGCGTGCCGCAGGGCATGCTATTCGGCTTCATCGACCTGTCGAAGCCGATCACGCTCTACTACGTCGTGCTGGCATTCTTTCTGCTCGGCTTCCTCGTGATCTATCGCACCATCAACTCGCCGTTCGGCGAGGTTCTGAAGTCGATCCGCGAGAACGAGCCGCGGGCGATTTCGCTGGGCTACAAGGCCGACCAGTACAAGCTGATGGCGTTCGTGCTGTCGGCGGGCCTCGTCGGTCTCGCCGGTGCGGTGAAGGTGTTCGTTGCGCAGAACGCCTCGCTGACCGACGTGCACTGGACCATGTCGGGCGAAGTGGTGCTGATCGCGCTGGTCGGCGGTCTCGGCACCGTGTTCGGGCCGGTGGTCGGCGCCTTCATCATCATCGCCATGCAGCAGTATCTGGCGAGCTTCGGCCAGTGGGTGCTGGTGATCCAGGGCGTGATCTTCGTGGTCTGCGTGCTCACCTTCCGCCGCGGCGTGATCGGCGAGATCGCCCACTACTTCAAGCGGTCGCTGTAAGCGGATTCCAGCGGCAGATCAGGCCACGAATTTCAGGCCGACGATGCCGGTGATGATCAGGCCGATGCAGGCAAGGCGCAGCGCAGTCGCCGGATCGCCAAACAGGTAGATGCCGAGGATCGCTGTGCCGACCGAGCCGATGCCGGTCCACACCGCGTAGCCGGTGCCGACCGGGATGGTCTTCAGCGCAATACCGAGCAGCACCACGCTCGCTGTCATGCTGGCCAGCGTCAGCACCGAGGGAACCAGTTTGGTGAAGCCCTCCGTGTATTTGAGGCCGATGGCCCAGCCGATTTCCATCAGGCCTGCGATAAACAGAATCGTCCACGCCAAGGTTCGTCTCCATTCCAATAACGCTCCCGATCTAGGCCCTCGCGGAGAAGGATGCCAGTGCATCCACCTGCGGCGGGCGCAGAGCGCCATGCCCTGACGCCATGTCTTTCGTGCCCAACGGCCGCAGAAACCCTTGATCCCGCCGTCTTTCTTTGCGACACGCGGGCCAATTCCGAACCTGTGCGACTCAAGCCCGTGACCGATCTCGCCACGCCCGCAACAAGTGCCGCGCCCGCATCCTCGCTGAAGGCCGAGGTGGCGCGCCGCCGCACGTTTGCGATCATCTCGCATCCTGACGCCGGCAAGACCACGCTGACCGAAAAGCTGCTGCTGTTCGGCGGCGCCATCAATCTGGCGGGGCAGGTGAAGGCGAAGGGCGAGCGCCGCAACACGCGCTCGGACTGGATGAAGATCGAGCGCGAGCGCGGCATCTCGGTGGTGACGTCAGTGATGACGTTCGAGTTCGACAACCTCGTGTTCAATCTGCTCGATACGCCGGGCCACGAAGACTTCTCGGAAGACACCTACCGTACGCTGACCGCGGTCGACTCCGCCGTGATGGTGATCGACGCCGCCAAGGGTATCGAGGCGCGCACCCGCAAACTGTTCGAGGTGTGCCGTCTGCGCGACATTCCGATCATCACTTTCATCAACAAGATGGACCGCGAGAGCCGCGATCCGTTCGACCTGATGGACGAGATCGAGAAGACGCTGGCACTCGACACCACGCCGATGACCTGGCCGGTCGGTCGCGGGCGCGACTTCCTCGGCACCTACGACATTGCGACCGGCGGCATTCGTCTGCTCGAAGGCGGCGGCGCCAAGACCGGCGCGGCTGAGCAGATCGCCATCGAGGACCTCGGCAGCCGCAACGCCAACCTCGACGTCGCCGCGGTGAAGGAAGAGCTCGCGCTCGTCTCCGAGGCGTGCAAACCGTTCGAGATCGACGCCTTCCGCGAGGGCCATCTGACGCCGGTGTTCTTCGGCTCGGCCCTGCGCAACTTCGGCGTCGGCGATCTGCTGGAAGGTCTCGGCAAATACGCGCCGCCGCCGCGCGCGCAGGAAGCAGCCGCCCGCAAGGTCGAGGCGGACGAGGCGAAGATGTCGGCCTTCGTCTTCAAGATCCAGGCGAACATGGACCCGAAGCACCGCGATCGCGTGGCCTTCCTGCGCGTCTGCTCCGGCGTCT